>NODE-16-length-60862-cov-7.42296_pt1 | contig 60862 bp, 43 predicted proteins | sample MGYA00139097_ERZ477577 | MGnify/ENA metagenome assembly ERZ477577
AGTATTTAACATTTTTCCAAACATTCTCGGGAACCAATGATAAACACCTGCAAACATTCCAAAGACGGCCGACAATCCCATTACAACGTGGAAGTGAGCCACTACAAAGTATGTATCATGCGTCATGATATCTAAAGCAGCATCTGCAAGAATAATTCCAGTTACACCACCCGTAATAAATGTGGAAACCAATCCAATAGTAAATAACATTGCTGGAGTGAAAATAATAGATCCTTTCCACAAGGTAGTAAGGTAGTTAAATACTTTTACCGCCGAAGGAATTGCAATTAAAAGCGTGGTAAAGACAAAGACACTGCCCAAGAATGGGTTCATACCCGTGACAAACATATGGTGCGCCCATACAATAAACGAGAGGAAGGCAATTGCCAATATCGATCCAATCATCGCGCGATATCCAAATATGGGTTTACGTGAATTTGTTGAAATAATTTCAGAAGATAATCCTAAAGCAGGCAAGAGTACAATGTAAACTTCAGGGTGACCAAGGAACCAGAATAAGTGCTGGTACAAAATTGGCGATCCTCCATGATTAGTAAGCATCTCTCCACCGACTATAATATCAGACAAATAGAAACTAGTTCCCGCCATTCTATCCATTATCAATAATAAGGCAGCTGACAAAAGAACTGGGAAGGACAGCACACCAATAATTGCCGTAATGAAGAATGCCCAAATTGTTAAAGGCAAACGAGTCATTGACATTCCTTTTGTACGTAAGTTCAACACCGTTACAATGTAATTCAATGATCCAATCAATGACGAAGCAATAAATATTGCCATTGAAAACAGCCAAAGTGTTTGTCCCATACCTGAACCACTAACAGCTTGTGGCAATGCCGACAAGGGGGGGTATACCGTCCACCCTGCCATTGCTGGCCCTGACTCCACGAATAAGGAAGACAACATGATTATTGAAGATATGAAGAAGAACCAGTATGATAGCATATTCAGGAATCCTGATGCCATATCTCGTGCTCCAATCTGTAATGGAATTAATATGTTTGAGAATGTTCCAGACAAACCTCCTGTTAAGAGGAAAAATACCATTATGGTGCCATGAATTGTTACCAAACCAAGATACATATCTTCCTTCATTACTCCGCCCGGAGCCCAAGTGTCACCAAGGAAAAATGAAACAAAATCTGAACTTTCACCTGGCCAAGCCAATTGAATTCTGAAAAGTAAAGACAACAACATTGCCACTACTCCCATAAATACCGCAGTCATTAAAAACTGCTTCCCGATCATTTTATGGTCGTGACTAAAGATGTACTTTGATACGAAACTCTCTTTGTGGTGTCCGTGTGCTTCATGCGCTACTGCCGCCATTTCTATCTTATTTTATTTAATACTAATTGAAAAATTATTTACTACGCTTCTGGTTCAACAACATCTGCAACTGTTTCACCTTCCTCATCATCATTGTTCTCTGGAGCTACTGAATCTGCAGCAGCTGGCATCGCCGGTTTAGCGAAGTACTTATCCTTGAATGTTTTATCCTTTTTAGAATCCATCCATTGCATGTATTCTTTTTCATCAAGAACAACAACCATCATTTTCATTTTGTAGTGAGCTCCACCGCAAATCTTATTACACAAAAGTGCATAATTGAAATCTGGATCATTCTTTACCTTTCTCATTTCTTCCGTTGTCATATCAGGAATGAATTTGAAACGTGTAGTTAAACCAGGAACCGTATTCATTTGAGCTCTAAAGTGAGGGAAGTATGCAGAGTGAATAACATCCTTAGAGCGGAAACTAAACTCGAATTCTTTCCCTTTACATAAGTAAAGAGTATCCTTTTGAATAATATCATCCCAAGCCCAAGCGTCAACTTTTGAATCGTGACGACCTCGCATTTGGTGAAGCAATCTTACCAATCGCCCTTTAGCAGAAAGCTCAGACATCAATAAATCTCTATTTTCAGGAACCAACATAGTATCCTTGTTATTTAGGATCAGCTCCAAAGAATGAATACGAGCTTCCATGTTATTGATAGCAGTATCAATTGTATTCGTAGTAAGAAGTGCCAACTCATTGTTTCCTGTTGTCAACTTATAATCGAATTTCCCTAGTGTGTTGTCCGCACCAGAATATCGCGCTGTCCAATCAAACTGCTTTGAGAATAATTCAACTTTAATTGACTCTGGTGAAGAATCACCAGTCACATCATTCCAACTTTTTAATCCAAGGATAATTATCACTGCCAATACACAGGCAGGAACAACTGTCCATAACATTTCCAATTTGTTATTATGCGGATAATAAAATGCCTTAACACCAGGCTTTCTAACATACTTGTAAGCGAAAATAAACAGTAAACTATTTGTCAAAAAGAACACCGCTAGAATAATAACAAAATTCAAATTCAACAACCAATCAAGCTCGTGACCATGAACTGAAGCAGCCATTCCTCTTCCTGTCCATCCGAATCTTAGCATTAACCAAATAAAGCCTACATATAATGCAATCATGAACATCAACATCATGGTTGCATTAAATCTATTATCACGATTACTGATCTCAGACTCCTTTTTCTCTCTCAGCTTTGAGGACAATTCGTAAATGCGCATTAATTGAGCAACGGCTACGACTCCTAAAACTATTACACCTAATATGATCAATTTAGTTACCATCTATTTAATATTATCTTGATAAATGTATTTGTTATATCTCGTGATGTAAGCTCTCATCCAGGAATGGGTGGTTCACAGGGGTTAGAGGTGCTTTTGTAAGATTCAGTAATATGACACGAATGAATACACCCGCGAACAAAATTGCCATTCCAATTTCAAGGAATCCAATATGCGCATTGGCACCCATCGATCCTGCTGAAACCATTATATATGTATCTAACCAGTGACCGATTAAGATTATTACACCAACAAAAGTTAGAATTCCAGAATGTCTTTTAGCTTCTCTAGACATCAACATCAACATTGGGAATGCAAAGTTAATTAAGAACATACCAAAGTACAATGCCTTAAAGTTTTCAATTCTCATGATATAGTAAGTCACTTCTTCCCCGATATTTGCATACCAGATCAACATGTATTGAGAGAACCATAAGTAAGACCAAAGGAATGAAATGGCAAATGTCCATTTTCCTAAATCATGAATATGACTATCATTTACTTTTGGCATGTAACCTAACTTCTTCAAATACAGAGTAAGCATCACCATTACCACCATCGCCGAAACCCAAATGCCAGAGAATGTATACCATCCAAACAAAGTGGAGAACCAGTGTACATCAATTGACATTAACCAATCCCATGACGACATTGAACTAAACACTGCGAAGAAAACTAGGAATAACGCACCTTTCTTATAATTCTTGAAGTGAATATCTGTTCCGCCAACTCTATCTTCCTCTAAGGATCGCTTTCTGAAACCATTCCAGAACATGTAATAAATCCCCAAATAAATAATAGTACGAATCCAGAAGAATGGTAAATTAAGAAAGACTCCTTTCGCTTGAATTATTTCATCATGAGCAACTACTTCTGGGTCCATCCATGTATAAATATGTGCTCCCTTCATTGCTGAAATTACAGCTAGTACCAATACTAAGAATCCTATTCCATAAGGTACAAACCCTGCTACAGCTTCAATTATTCTTTTTATCTGTGCATACCAACCTGTCTCTGTTGCATAAGCAAGTGCCAAATAAAACAATGCACCCAAACCAATTCCTAAGAAATAGTAACTGTTAATCAAACCATTTGCCAAAAATTTCTGGGTAAAATGATGATCACCTATGTTCATAAAGATCCCAATTGCAGTGAATAGAACACCAACAATAATTAATGCTAGTGTAAACTTCTTTGCTCTATCTGCTATTTTGAATTCCATCTTCTTGTGTTAGTCAAATTTATATTCGTTACTCAACGTTATCTTCATTTCCCTCTACTGCATCTTCAGCATCAGCAACCTGTTGCGAAGCTCCTGGTCCGTAATCAGCATCCTGAAACTTTCTGATATAATGAATTACCGTCCAAATTTCTTTTTTATTCAAAATTGGACCATGTGCTCCCATCATTCCTTTTCCGTAGTAAATAGAATAGAACATTTGTCCATCACTCAATTCAGTCAAGTTCGCGTAGTCAGGAACTCCAACGTATGCACCACTTTCAACCATTGGTCCATTACCATCTCCATTCTTACCGTGACAATGAGCACACTTAGAACTGTAGATGTATTTACCATCAGCAAATACTTGCTCAGCATTCTCGTCAGTCAAAGTTAAAGGGTTTCTATCGGCACTCGCCAAATCATAATTATTGTCCGTTGTAAGCTCAGCATCATACATTCCGTGAGTGGTTTCAAATGACTTGTTAGCTAACCTCGCATATGGTAGCATAATTGAAACCATAGAAGAATCGGTTCCATAATAAGGAACTGTTCCAAATGGTGGAACTTTTGCTGATAAGAGCATTTTCACTTCAGAATTCTGTACACCACGTATTTCACCATAGTCTACATACGGCTCAATTGCTGCAGAACGATACATGTCCGGCATGTATTCTAATCCTGGACTGTCTGGATCTGCTCCACACGATGCAACTAACAGTGTAGTAACGGCTGCTATTGCAATACTTGATACTATTTTAAATCCCATTTTCATCTGAATTCTATGAAAAATTATTAAATCGTTTTTTGTTCCAACTCAACAATACCTGTCTCCTTAACCATTGACTCCAATTCGTCCGCTGTGAATTGAGTATTCTGAGATGTTCTCAATTCAATAACAAATTTGTCATCTGTTGTTCTCGGATCCGGGTTTGAAGCCGGCATTCCAGGTAGCGTGTGATTTGCAATTAAATATGTTATCGCCATTCCATGAGCAGCACAAAGCACCGTGAACTCGAATGTAATTGGAATAAATGATAAAATATTTTCTAAGTATGAAAAATTCGGTTTACCACCAATATTCATTGGCCAATCCGTCACCATAAAGAATCTCATTCCAAGAGTTGCTATTACGAGTCCCATCAGACCGTAAATGAAAGCAAAGATTCCTAAACGAGTTTGTTCAACACCAATTATTGGATCGATACCGTGAATAGGGAATGGGGAAAATACTTCCTCCACTTTGACCCCCTTCGCTACCAACTTCTTTGCACCATCCTTCAGTACATCGTCGTCGTCATACATTGCATATATTACTTGATCTGCCATGTCGTATTGATTGTTATCGTTTATTTATTCATTAATTCTTTTGCCTGAGCCGCCCAGTCTTCCTTCTCCGCTTTGCCAGGAAATTTTCCAGTCAAACTATCCATTAGGTCATACTCAGCCTTTGTCATTTTACTCACCTGCTCAAAAGACCATATTCCAATACTGTTCAATGCCGTTTCAAATGCAGGTCCAACTCCTGACAACTTCTTTAAATCACTCTTATCCTCTTCTGAACTACTGCCAATTGCCTTGAGAAGCAACAGTGCAGCGTCTCCGCTATTATCCGCTGTCACAGTTTCATCCACTCTAGGAGAAGACTCTACTTCTGCTACTGGCTGCTCCACAGCAGGCGCTACTATTGTCGGTTCTGGATCTGGATCTGGAGTATGATCATCTGTTGCATTTTTATATGACTCACCTGAAGACTTCAAAATAGTTTTAACTTCATTCAAAGCTAATACTGGGAAGTAACGAGCAAATAATAAAAAGAACACGAAGAACAATCCTATTGTACCTATATACACACCGATATCAATATGACTTGGGTAGTGCATACTCCATGAAGATGGAAGGTAATCTCGGTGAATAGATGTTACAATAATTACGTAACGCTCGAACCACATACCGATGTTTACGACTATAGAAATAAAGAATGTAAAGATTAGACTTCTTCTTAATTTTCTAAACCACATCAACTGCGGAGAAATCACGTTACAAGTCATCATTGCCCAATATGCCCACCAGTATGGTCCAGATGCACGATTAATAAATGCATATGCCTCGTATTCAACACCTGAATACCATGAGATAAAGAGCTCAGTAATATAGGCTGTTCCAACAATCGAACCTGTCGTCATGATAACGATGTTCATGTATTCAACGTGTTTTGTGTGAATGTAGGCCTCAAGTTTCATCGCCTTACGCATGACCAACATCAGCGTCTGTACCATTGCGAATCCAGAGAATACTGCCCCCGCAACGAAGTATGGAGGGAAGATTGTAGTATGCCAACCAGGAATCACTGATGTCGCAAAATCAAAAGATACAATTGAGTGAACCGAGAATACAAGTGGTGTCGCTAAACCTGCTAATACCAATGAAACCAATTCAAATCTATTCCAGTGCTTTGCTCTACCCGACCATCCAAAAGAAAGTATCGAATACATCTTCTTTGCAACAGGCTTTTTTGCTCTATCGCGAATTGTAGCGAAATCAGGAATCAAACCAATATACCAGAATACAAGTGAAACCGATAGGTAAGTTGAAATTGCAAATACATCCCATAGAAGTGGTGAGTTAAAGTTCACCCAAAGGGAGCCAAATTGATTTGGCAAAGGAAGCACCCAATATCCCAACCAAAGACGTCCCATGTGTATCAAAGGGAATAATCCTGCCATAAATACGGCAAAAATTGTCATCGCTTCGGCAGAACGGTTAATCGCCATTCGCCATTTCTGACGGAATAATAGAAGTACTGCAGAAATCAAGGTTCCTGCATGACCAATTCCAACCCACCAAACGAAGTTTGTAATATCCCAAGCCCATCCAATGGTCTTGTTCAATCCCCAAACACCGACTCCAGTGCCAAGAAGATATAAAATACACCCAACTCCATACAGTCCGATAATCAATGCAATACCGAATAGGATATACCACGTCTTAGGTGCTTTATCCTCAATAGGCTTACAAACGTCTTCTGTAACGTCGTGATAGGTTTTGTGACCTAATATGAGTGGTTCTCTAATTGCTGCTTCCTTATGCATTACAATAGGGTTTTATTTCAATTAATGATGATTGCTTTCTTCATGCCCTTGATCGCCGTGATCTCCATGCTCCTCATGAGCTCCATGTGGTTCGTCAACAACCTGAAGTGCGGCCAACGTCGGGTTTTCTTCATTTCTTACTTTCACTTTAAACCAAACGTTTGGCTTAACACCAACTTCTTCTAGTGCCTGATATGAACGTTTGTCATCTGCGCTCTTTCTAATCATAGATTTCAAATCATTCCAGTCACCTATTGTGATTGCGTTCGTTGGACATGAATCAGAACAAGCTGAAGTCACATCTCCATCCACAACCGGTCTTCCTTCAGCTTTCGCATCAAGTTTACCTTCTTGGATTCGCTGAACACACATTGAACATTTTTCCATAACACCACGCGTTCTAACCGTGACATCAGGATTCAATACCATACGCCCTACATCATCTTGCGCAGGATTAATTTCTCTTTGAGCCTTATAAGAAGGATAGTTGAACCAATTGAATCGACGTACTTTATAAGGACAGTTATTGGCACAATATCTAGTACCGATACATCTGTTATATGCCATCATATTCAGGCCTTCATTACTGTGCGTCGTTGCCGCAACAGGACACACTGTCTCACAAGGTGCATGATTACAATGGTGACACATCATCGGCATATGAACAACCGCAGGGTTTTCTGCCGCAATTTCAGCATCAGCAAAGAAATCCATTTTGCTCAAACCATGATCTTTACGTGATCCTGGTGCAGCTTCAAGGTCAGATGCAAAATAACGGTCTATCCGCAACCAATGCATTTCACGTCCTCTCCTTACTTCATCTTTACCAACAACTGGCACGTTGTTCTCCGCTTGACAAGCTACCAGACATGATCCACAACCAATACATGAAGAAAGATCTATCGTCATTCCCCATCTATGTCCAATTTTTTCAACTGGATGCGCGTCCCATAAATCAAATTCGCTCATCGGAGCATCCACGTGATTACCGTGCTCATCTAATTTTTGTAAAGTATGCGCCGGGTTATATGCTTCTTTATCTCGTGAGTTATAAATATCCAATGTTGTTTCTCGCACAATTGAATGTCGCCCCATCACTGTTTGGTGAATTTGAGTCGCAGCAATTGGATATGAAGATCCAGCCACAGCCTTCACAGAGCCAGAAGAATAGTAAGACATTGTTCCATTTGAACTTCCTACAAATGCAAACGCATTTTTACCAATTGGCAATGGTTTTCCATTTTCATCCGTAACATGTCCACCATATTCCTTAGTTTGGAATGCTGCTTTACCAATATCTTCTCCATTACCTCCACGTCCGTATCCAAGAGCTATTCCAATTGTTCCAGGTGTTTGTCCTGGTAAAGGGAACACAGGTAATGTTATTTCATTTTTCCCAACAGTCACAGTTGCCTGTGTCAATCCATTTTCCTGATCAAAGGTCGTAGCGTACGTACCTTCCATTTCTACAGGATTCATTGTAATATAATTATCCCAAGTTGCTTTCGTCATTGGATCAGGCATCTCTTGTAACCAAGGGTTGTTTGCTTGAGCTCCAACTCCAATTGCCGCTTTCTGGTACAATACTACTTCCGTTCCTGAACTTTGAGGAAATTTCAAGCCAGACAACGCCGCAGAATCAAATGTCGGTTCTGTTGCCGCTTCCGGCTCGACATTGTCACAACTATTATGTACAGCCATGTTCCAATAAGTATGAACATCTGTATATTTTGTCTGCATTGGGAACCCATAAGTTTCCCAATTATTCTTAATCGCATTGTAGGCAACTTTTGAATCCTTTCCTTCTCGCTTTGCTTCTCCAGCCCAAACCATGAAAGATTCTAGCGCTGCGGAAGTATTCCAAAGAGGACGGATCGTTGGTTGAGCTAAAGCGTAATGAGCCTTTGTTACTTGCATATCAGACCATTGCTCTAATGAATGATGATCTGGACAAACATACTTACAATTGCTTGCTGTTTCATCCGCATATAGCGCCAATGAAACTGTCATTTTTATACCCTTAAGTCCTTCAACGAATTTTGATCCATTTGGCAAAGTATATGCTGGGTTCGTTCCGTAGAAAATGACCGCAGTATCTTTTTCTTTTCCAGCAGCTACAGATTTTGCGAATTTATTCATCGCTTCATCGTTACCCATGAAAAGGCCAATCGGATTATTAACATTGATAGTAGAGCCATATGCTCCAAGCTCACTATTTAATCTATTCACTAAAATTTGAACTGCTTTGTCATTTGATCCACAAACAACAATTGATTCAGATCTTGATTTCTTTAATTCCTTAATCGCTTTATCTGCAATTGCTTTAACGCTATCTGATAATTTCGTAGAAGCACCTCCTGTTGGAGCGTTGAACTTACTCAACATATAAGCCAGAACATTTGCTTGTTCTGAAGGCTTGATCATTGCACGCTTGTCAGCATTTGATCCTGTGATAGACAATATTGATTCAAACTGAAAATGCTTAGACATCCAATCACCATCAGGGTTTCTTCTCTCTCCGTATTGTGCCGCAAATTGTGTCGGCATTAACCATGAACTCAAGAAATCTGCTCCAATACTAACAATCGTTTTTGCTTTAGAGAAATCATAATCTGGTATAATTCCCACCCCTTCCGAATTAGCAGATGACTCAGCACCTTCTTCAGAAGGCTCAGCCATTGAGGAAACAGTTAAATTAAATGATTCCTTATTTGCTGCTCTCATACCTGCGTATGAAACTGCGTCGTATTGAATATGTTCAAAATTATCAACTGAAGCTCCTAACTGAGAAATAGCCATCCCAACAGTAGGACTAATAACAGTGTTTGATACAACAACAACCTTCCCAGCTCCTTTAAGACCTGCAACGATCTTGTTGTCAATATCCTTATATCCGTTTTGAACCTCACCATCCATAGTAGGCCCTTGTAATCTTGAACTATCATATAACCCAAGAACGGATGCTATTATCTGTGGGCTTGTCGCCCCCTTAGAAATACCGTAATCCTTATTACCTTTAATGAAGATAGGACGTCCTTCTCTTGTTTTAACCAAGATACTAGCGTATGAATTCCCATCATAATAAGTTGATGCATACCATGTTGCCAATCCCGGAGTTACATTTTCCGGCTTGTTAACATAAGGAATCGCTTTTGTAACAGGCGCTTCACAAGCCGCTACTGTAGCAGCTGCAACACTAAATCCTAAAAACTTCAAGAAGTCACGACGTGCAGTCGATGTTTCCTTTAGGTCTTCATCTCCCAAAAATTCCTCAACAGATGTTTGTGTTGGAAACTCTTGATCTCTGGACTCTAAGAATTGTGGAGTCTCTTTCAACTCTTCAATCCCTTTCCAATATTTTCTTGTCATTCCCATATCCTTATTTCGAATAGTTCGTGTTCTTTATTATTAGTAGTGACATTTAGCGCATTCCCATCCGCCCATCTCTTGTACGCTAACTTTACCATCTTCGAGATATTGACCGTACAACGTTTTGTCATTATTCAACAATCTTCTATGAATTTCATTATAGTATCCATCTCCCTTTGTATCAAGAGGCCCCATGGATACTTCTTTTTCTTTATGACATTCAATACACCAACCCATAGTTAACGTTGGCTTAGTCAAAGAAATATTACCATCAACTTTATTCAACTCTTCAACAGGCATTACTTTTGCCGTCTCAGTCATTGTTGCCATATCTCCGTGACATTGCTTACAATCAACACCACCAACCTTCACGTGCTGCGAGTGATTAAAGTATACATGGTCTGGTAAAACGTGCACTTTATTCCACACAATTTCTTTTGTTTCACCCGTGTATTTCCCAGCACCCTCAGGGTCCCAACCAGCAGCATCATAAATCTTTTGGATTTTAGCTACTTGATCTCCAGCCCCCGTAATTTGTTTATGGCAATTCATACATACATTCACGGTAGGTAAACCAGCTGTCTTTGATTTGTCCGCAGAATTATGGCAATACTTACAGTCAATTCCATTATCTCCAGCGTGAATTGAATGAGGAAATTCGATAGGCTGTGACGGCTGATAGTTTTCCATGATATTTATCGAGTATAAGCCTAAAAACAATACAACTACCGCTCCTATAACTACTACCAATCCTCCAATACCTACATATCTTCTATTCAACCACGCCCATTGCTTAAGCTCTTCAGTATAGCTCATTTGCTCACCAAAATCTTCACCCGATGCTTCTTGAGTTGCAGACTTCAATTGTCTTCTGACACCGCCAACAGCAAGAATAATAACCACAAAGACAATTCCAAGAATCACCCAGATCCATCCAGTTGATGACTCTTTCTCATTAACAACTGCTCCCGGTCCTGCCGCTGCACCGCCACCTGAACCGTCATCTTCTACTTGAGAATCGATCCAGTCAAAAACTGACAAAATTTGTTCTTCCGTAAGATCAGGAAACTTGTTCATGTTCGATCCTGACCATGTAACTACCGATGCCGCGTATGGGTCATTAGCTGCTGCTACTTCATAATCATTTACCCATTGGATAATTGATCCATCAGCAGCACCGCCTTCTTCCCACTTCAATCGAACTTCGAAAAGCTTAGGTCCTGTTCCGTCCTTAAATACTTGGTGACATGTCGCACATTTAGCCTTAAAAAGGTCTTCTCCTTGTGCGTACGCGTTGAAAGTGCCGGCCAAAAACAAGAATGTTATTGTGCCCAAACACCATTTGCTAAAATTTCTAAACATCTGACTACTAGATATTTTCATGTAAAAAACTGTTCGTCCCACATCAAAAAAACACTTTTTGACGCAAGCAAATTTAGCAGAATTGTGGCATTTCATGACAGTTTTATGACAATTTTGGACGCGCACTATTTAATTTAAAATGATTCTAAATAAGAGAATTTTACTCAGGACTTTCCATGACTTTGAGAACGAAGCTGATGCGAGGCTCATCAAGAATTTTCAGGGGTTCAACTTAACTAGAAACAAATTCATGATTCTATTCCAAATATTGCGGAGCGATTCCAATGACTTCGGCACAGTGATTGATAGAACAATTTCGTAATTTAGCACCAATGAATATACTTGTAAACTTAAAATCCTTTTGTTCTGTAGTCTTTTTTATGGCTTGCATTGGAGTTTATGCGCAAAACGGGGATGTTAAAATCATGAAGGACAAACGCATAGATGCACTTGTAGCTAAACAAGGTGCAATTGTACCACCTGAGGTTCGCCCGCAAATTGATGGATACAGAATTCAATTATTTTTTGATTCAGACAGATCATTAATCAACAATGCCAAAGGCCGGTTTGTTTCGCGCTTTTCAAAAATTGATACATATGTTACTTATACGGCACCTAACTACTTCCTCAAAGCTGGTGATTTTCGTACAAAGCTAGAAGCTGAACGTATTAAGGCAGAAATTGAGGCAGAATTTCCAACGAGCTTCGTTGTCCAGGAGAGAATTAACCTTCCGCGTCTAGAAAAAGACGAACTATCTAACTAATATAAACTACTTGCTGCACATTCATGGACAACTCCTTTGGTAAACGTTACATGCTTTGCAGTAAGAAAACTATCGATAGCATCTTTAAATCTGGGATTCAAGTAAAATCATATCCTTTTATCGCTATTATTCAACCCATTGTATTCGAAGAGAACATCCCTTTCAAAATGGTTATATCCGCACCGAAGAAGAAATTTCGCCATGCGCACAGAAGGAATAGAATTAAGAGAATCTGTAGAGAAGCTATTCGACTAAATAAAAGAGAATTTGAATCTTATTTATTAAGCGAAAACAAACAATTAGCTATATTTTTGGTATACTCAGCTCCAGATGAATTAAATCATACATTACTTCAAAAAAAGACGGTAAAACTTTTTAATACTCTAATAAAAACAATCGATGAACAAAAGCAATAACATTATTCGAATTCTTTCATTCTTATTTGTTCTCATAATAAGTTTCAATGGACGCACGCAGTCTAACGGGTTTGAAGTTATACGCAGCCTTGAGCAGTTAGATCAAATCTATGAGCACCTAGAAAAGTATTATGTTGACGATATTCAGACAGGAAGTCTTTCTAAGGCAGCAATTGATGCCATGTTAAAAGAACTAGACCCCTACACAGTATACTATCACGAATCTAATATTGAAGACTACCAACTTATGACCACCGGTCAATATGGAGGAATTGGTGCACTTATTCGTAAAAATGGAGATTACGTCTATGTTTCTGAGCCCTACGAAGGGAATCCAGCTGAAAAATCGGGACTGAAAGCTGGGGATAAAATCTTGGAAATTGACGGTAAATCGATGAAAGAAAAAAACTCGTCGGAAGTCTCTAATTCACTTAAAGGTCCAAAAGGTACGGATGTTGAGATCCTTGTTGAACGTAACGGAGGAGAGAAAAAGTCCATATTAGTAAAACGTGACGAAATCAAATTACCAGATGTTTCTTATACAGGCATGTTAAATGAAGAGATTGGATATATAAAATTAAATAGTTTTACTCGCTCTGCATCTAGTGACGTTAAGTCTGCTTTTGCAGAATTAAAGGATAAAGGCATGAAAAAGCTCGTCCTTGATTTACGAGGAAATGGAGGCGGCCTATTGATCGAAGCGGTTCGAATCGTGAATATGTTTGTCCCGAGAAATGAAATTATCGTTACAACCCAAGCTCGTGTTGTTGAAGAGAATACCACTTACAAAACCATGGAAGAGCCAATTGATTTAGAAATTCCACTAATCGTCATGGTAAATGAAAACTCAGCATCCGCGAGTGAAATTGTTGCTGGAAGCCTTCAAGATTTAGATCGTGCCGTTGTCGTTGGAACTCGTTCATTTGGAAAAGGTCTAGTCCAAAGAACTTATGATTTAGCTTATGGTGCGAAAGTGAAATTAACTATCGCTAAATACTATACGCCTTCAGGAAGATGTGTTCAGAGATTGGAGTATTATGATCGAGAGAATGGAGACATTCCTGAAGAAATTCCTGATTCACTCATCAAAATATTTAAGACAAAAAATGGCAGAGATGTAATTGATGGAAGAGGTGTTGAACCAGACATTAAGGTTGACCAGAAAGACTTAAGTCGATTGGCCGGAACGATACTGGGAAACAATATCATTTTTGATTTTGCTACCGATTATTACTACAATCATTCGAGTATCGCATCGGCAGATAAATTCGCCCTTACTGATGAAGAATACAAGAGTTTTAAAAGTTACGTTCTTGAACAGGATTTCACCTATTCAACAGCATCTGAAGAAATGTTGAAAAAAATGCGGAAAACGGCAGAATCTGAAGGGTTTTATGAAGATGCTAAACTGGAATATGAAGCCCTCATGGCAGCAGTTGTCCCATCTAAAGAACGTGATCTAGAAAAATTTAAATCTCAGATAAAAACCATCCTTGAAAACGAGATTGTTTCTCGTTATTATTATCAAGCTGGACGGGCTGAGAACTCTTTCCGTGATGACCCATTCATACATGAATCGCAAAGTATTTTACAAAATATCCCAAAATACAACACTATTCTAGGTAATTAGTCGTTTGTAACTCAAATCAGAACTTCTACTCTATTATGTTGAGCCGATATTTCGGAGACAATATACATCGTTATTTGCATATCCTTGGGCTATGTGGAGTAGCATTTGGCATTCCTATGAATAAAGTCGTAATGTCATCTTCGATGGTGTTCATAGCGCTTAACATGATTGTCGAAGCAAAATTTAGTGAATGGTGGAAGAACTTAAAACCAAACAAACTCTATTGGTTACTTGTAATTCTTTTTTTACTGCATATTATCAGCATTTTATGGTCAAAAAATTTGGACTATGCGCTGCATGACTTGCGTGTAAAAATTCCACTTTTTGTCATTCCAACAATGCTTGTTGCTCGACCAATAAAATTCAGACAAGATTTTCATATTGTTTTAGCTGCTTTTTTACTGTCTGTGTTCATCGTTACCTTCCTTAATTTTGGCATGTATCAACATTGGTTCGGACATCATCAATATGATGATATTCGAGGTATGTCTTTGTTTAGTTCTCACATTCGTTTGGCAATTATCGTTTCAATGGCGGTTGGGGTACTACTCTATTTTTTAAAGCATTTGACTCTGCTCCGTATACCAGCTATTATTCTACTTTTTTGGTTCAGTTATTATACCTTTTATAGTCAAGTTTTGTCCGGAGCTTCTACACTAGCAGGTGTGCTATTAGTATTCGCATTATACCTTTTATGGGGGAAACGAAAAGGAATTGCTTTGACTCTTCTTTCTGTTTGTTTGTTGACTGGTATTGCTCTCACTGTTTGGTTATTTCGTCCAATAAAAATTGACCCGGAATTACTCGAAAATCTTCCAACTCAAACAGCTGAAGGAAATCCATACATTCACTATAACAGAGTGATTTCTCCCGAAACTGGAAAGCCAATTTATCTATACCTCTGCGAGCAAGAGCTAGAACGTGACTGGCCAAAACGTTCAACAGTACCATATGACGGGAAAGATTTAAAAGGACAACCGCTGCGTTTTACGCTAATGCGCTACCTCACTTCTAAAGAATTACCAAAAGATGCTGAGGGGTTATCAAAGCTGAATGATAAAGAAATTCAAGCAATAGAAAGTGGTGTGGCAAGTTCAAAGAACTATGGTATCATGGGCAGATTGTATGGAATAAAATACCAATTGATCAACGAACAAAATCCGAATGGAAATTCTCTTCTTGAACGACTCGAATATTGGAAAGTTGCAACCAGTATTTTTTCTGATAATATCCTTTTAGGAGTAGGGATTGGAGATGTTCAAGATCAATTTGACGCATACTACCTGAAGATGAATACCCCCCTCATGGAGGAGAATAGACATCGTGCTCACAATATGTTCTTAACCATTGCTTTGACTTTTGGTCTTCCAGGAATCTTCCTTTTCCTCTTTTTGCATTTTAAGATGGTTTTATTCAATATTCAAAATAAAGAAATCCTAGGAATTCTCTTTTTAACAATTGCGATCATTTCTTTCCTCATGGAGGACACTCTTGAAACGCAAACAGGGATAACATTCTATGCTTTTTTCTATGGCTTTTTCTGTACACTTATTCCATCCAGTCGTAAGACTGAAAATTCAATACGGTAGCAGTCTTATCTTCCTTTTATAAGAGAGCCATTCAAAAGTGTTAACTTTGCAGAAATTTTTCATTCATGCGGTTCGAATTAACAAAAGCCTTTCTCGACGACATTCAGTCAGCGATCGCACAACAAGATATTTCTTGGGTGAAAGAGCATGTCTTCGAATTGCACTATGCAGATATTGCCGCAATTGTCGATGAACTAGAGAAAGAGGAAGCTGAATATGTTTTTAGCCTACTGGATGAAGAAACCCAAGGGGACCTTCTCATGGAGCTAGATGAGGATCTTCGTATATACTTGATTAATACACTATCCCCAAAAGAAATCGCTGAGCAAATGGAGCAAATGGACTCCGATGATGCTGCAGATTTAATTAATGAACTTCCAGCAGGAAAAATTGAGGAGATCATTTCTCATATGACCGATGACGAGGCTGCAGAAGATATTGTAGACCTTCTCAATTATGCCCCGGATTCCGCTGGAGGATTAATGCAGAAGGAGTTCATCAAAGCGCGTATTGACTGGCCAGTTAATCGCTGTGTAATTGAATTGCGCAGACAAGCTGAAGATGTCGAGAAAATTTTCACAATTTATGTTGTGGATGATTCAGACAAGTTGCTCGGCTTTCTTTCGCTTAAGAGTCTTCTATTTGCTAGTCCAACGACAAAAATTGCTGATCTCTACCAAGACAAAAATGTAATCTCGGTAAAAACAAACGATGATAATGAAGACGTGGCGAAGACTATGGAAAAATACGATCTTGTATCAGTTCCTGTTGTCGATCTTCAAAATAAACTTGTAGGTAGAATTACGATTGATGATGTTGTCGATGTCATTATGGATGAAGCAGATAAAGATTTTCAACTTGCTTCTGGTATTTCTGAAAATATCGAATCCAGTGACAGTGTTTGGCGTATTTCTAGAGCACGGATGCCGTGGCTGCTCATCGGGCTTTTGGGTGGAGTTTTCGGAGCGAAAGTTATTTCTAGTTTCGAAGGCGGAATTAGTCAAATACCCGCTCTCGCTTTCTTCATTCCGTTGATTGCTGCTATGGGAGGGAACGTAGGGGTTCAATCATCTGCGATAGTAGTTCAATCTCTCGCTAGAGGAAGCGATCAGTTTGGATCAATATTGAAAAAATTAGGAAAAGAGGCTCTTGTTGCTGTTGTTAACGGCTTACTTCTGTCCATTATTATTTACGGTATCACGTATGCCTTCGATAGTTCAACTCTAGGACTTGTTGTGAGTATTTCGCTGTTCACAGTGATTATGTTCGCGGCCGTATTTGGAACGCTCATACCACTTATTCTCGATAAATATAAAATTGATCCTGCGTTAGCTACTGGACCATTCATCACAACCATTAATGACGTTCTTGGTCTATTTATTTATTTGACTATCGGAATGTTAATGTATGGCATTTAACAGATGAAAGTTGTATTCATTGATATCGTTCACGAAATACTCGAACAACGTCTAACAGATAATGGGTTTACATGTATCGATGCCACTAACCTTTCTTTAGAAGACTGTCAAAAAGCACTTCGAGATGCGACCGGAATTGTTATTCGTTCGAAATACCGAATGGATGCTTCGTTTTTGAAAAATGCACCACAATTGAAATTCATTGCCCGATCAGGTGCTGGAATGGAAAACATTGATGAAATATACTGTTCTGAGCACTCTATTCAATTATTCAATGCATCTGAGGGCAACAGAAATGCTGTGGGTGAGCATGCTCTGGGGATGTTACTCGCCTTATTCAATAAACTTCATACCGCCGATCAAGAAGTACGCAATGGCATTTGGGACCGTGAAGGAAATCGTGGTGTTGAACTAGATGGTAAAACAGTAGGTGTTATTGGGTACGGAAATAATGGATCTGCATTCGCAAAAAAGCTGAGAGGTTTTGATGTTAAAGTACTTGCCTACGACAAATATAAACAAGGATTTGGCGATGAATTTGTTCACGAGGTGTCTTTGGATATACTCTTTGAACAATGTGACATTATTAGTTTTCACATACCTCAGACAGAAGATACCATTTTCTTTGGCAATGAAAAATTCTTTTCATCATTCAAAAAATCAATCTACTTGATTAATCTTTCTAGAGGCAAGGTAGTAGAGACTAAGGCACTGGTTAGTGCCATGAAGTCTGGAAAAGTATTGGGAGCATGTCTTGATGTGCTAGAATATGAAAAAACGAGTTTCGAATCATTATTTGATGGAGAAATTGCAGAAGGCTTCAAATATCTGCTGAAGTCAAAAAACACCATTCTATCCCCTCATGTTGGTGGCTGGACGCATGAAAGTTATTTTAAACTGAGTGATGTGTTGGCGGATAAAATATTAAATTATTACACACCCTAGCCTTCAATGACAGCGTATGGAAAAATACCCTGCTGAAGCAAGTATATCAGTCATGTTGTTACAAACAATTATCAAACAACCAATCCCATTCATCTGAATTAGGCGAATAGAACAGGGTCTGAGTCACACAGTCATTTTGAACGTTACTCGATGTTACATTAAAATACCCAGATCCAGTAAACAATTTCCTGCTTTGTCCACTTACGACTCCACAAGCAGATGACTCATACTTATAAACATACGTCCCGATTGGTAAATTTGGAAACGAAGCAACTCCAAACGCACCACAAGCAACCGGTGAGTCAGATGCCATATAAATTGTTTGCATGCCATAGTAAGTTGCATCCCAAGATGGATCTACTACCTGCATAAAAGGTCCTCCACACAAAGTACTTGGATCACCCCATTGAACAAGAGACACTGTTGGAGATCCATTGTTCTTTTTATAGAGTTTAATAGTAACTGGAAGAATGCAATCATACTGAAATGACCCCTCAGTCCCTTCAACTTTAAATTGTAAATCAAGAGTTTCATTGGAGCCACCACCAGTGCCGCCGCCACCTGTGCCACCATTACCGCCAGTATTTCCAATAATAGTAGTCAAATCAAAAGAATAGCACTCATCATCAGATACTGAGAAAACACCTGTACCTATGATATCAGCTGTTTCAAAATCAAGTCCATGTGCTATTGAGACAGAATGAGATCCATTTTCCATGCGTTGTGAAATAAAATATGTTGCACTACACATATTTGAAACTCCATTATTATCTGATCCTAAATGTCCAATATATTCCCCGTCTAGGTATATCTGATACTCTTCTCCTGCACTCAAACTACTAAAACCAAATTTAGCTTCGGATGGCAACAAGTCTTTATTACAAGCAGCAAATAGAACAGCCAAAGCCATCAGTGTTAAAAATGCATATCTCATGTTTCTTAGGTTTTGCATTATTCAATTATTAATTTTTCAACAATCTCTTTACCTGACTCTGTCTTAACAACTAGAAAGTAAGTTCCTGATGGTACATCTCCAACAAAGAAATTGGATGAATTCTTGGTTGATAAATGTGTTTTACCTACTACATCTATCAAGTCAATACTCTTGATTAACTCTGTTGAATTAACGGTCAAATATTGTGAAGCTGGATTTGGGTAAACACTTATTGTAGTCGGTTCATTTTCATGAATACCAATAGGACTATCACCATATTTAACAACAAAACCAGCTGAATTCATCGTTTGTGGTGATAAAATGTTTGACTGCCCATTTGTTCCAAAGTCAACCGCTCCTTCTGTAAACCCTACAAGGTATAGATTGCCCGCTAAGTCCAGAGCGATACTCCCTCCATTGGTTAGCGTGGTTGCCTGACTAACAATAGCTTCTGACCAAATGATTTCAGCGGGATCAGTCATAAAGAAAGGCTGAAACATTGCAACACAGATTCCATAGCCGTTCTGTAAAGAACTCGTCAAAGTATTAAAAGGAGGGTTCGGAATTAACTGAATATCTCCAACAAAATCACCTGAAATAAAAAGATTTCCATTATCGTTAACCAACATTGAATTGAGGTAATCAGGCCCTATGTCACCAAAGTGAGTAGACCACATATAGTCAAGTGATTGATTTAACCTTACAATGAATACATCATGATTAACCCCATTTGCTGATGCACTAACAACTGCCGATCCAGGGTCCATATCAACATCAACATTAAATGTTCCGCCGATAAAAATATTCACAGCTTCTTCAGACCATCCTCCCTCTAAAGTTTCTAGGGCCAAATTTGTACACTGAATGTTGGCACCTTCAAATGCATGAACTTCTATAACTTCTTCTAAATAATTAAACTTTATCAAGCAACCGTCTGAGGTGACATTTGAAGTTAACAGAATACTTCCAGGGCTACCAAATTCAACCGTATTTGAAAATGAACCTACAACAAACAATTCATACAATAAATCGACACCATCATGTATAGCAATCAACTCAAATGCATGATCTGGACCAACTCCTCCCATGCTTTTAGACCACTCATATACTCCAGCACTTGAGATGTTCACAACGAACATGTCAAAACTGCCATTAGAAGTATATGTTGGTGCCTGATTTCCAAAATCACTTAAATCTAATTCGCCATTATAGCTTCCACATAGATATATTTCACCGCTTTCTACAACACTAATACTTTTTATCAGCTCATCGTCCTGTCCTTTGAGTTGTTTAACCCACAACAATCCACCCGAAGAATTTAACTTTAAGACAAAGCCATCCCACTCATCCTCCGGGGACAAAGAAGTAATACCAAAACTTATTGTCGCTTTAAATTGGCCTGTCACAATTACATCACCATTACCATCAACTGCAATGTCTCCAATAAAATCATGTTCTGGACCCCCACATCTATATGCCCAAATACAGTTTCCAATGGCATCTAATTTTTGAATTAGTATGTCACTAGCACCTAAACTTGTCAAAGGAACAAGAACAGAATCGATTTCTAGATTAATTGTACCTGCAAAAGTTGAACCTACATAACTATTACCAAACTCATCGACGGCTAAAACCTTAGACTGGAGCCCATCCTCCATATTTATCCAGCTTGGAGTGGGTGATTGCGCAAAAGTAAAAAAAGAAAAAAGTGCCGCTGTAATAATTAGTAATGACTTCATATAGTAATACTTTAAGATCCTTTTAGTTGTTAAACACTTTAAGCAAAATGCTGAAATTTTTAACTACACAATTTGGGCTTGAAAAAAGCCGAAGGCGACTTTTGTCACCTTCGGATAACAATTTAATAACAAATATCTATACATTCGGCTTGAAGTTCCGAAATAGATCCCCCCTCCAAAGTTTGAGTTTCCGTAGTACCATCACTGTATTCACATATACATGTATATGTTTTTTTACAAGATTGCATTCCCAATGCTAGGAAAATAAGTGATGCGAATAGAATTGACTTCTTTTTCATTATGTGTTGTTTTATTGGTTACTATTTAAAATTTAAAGCCCATTGTTAATGCTGGCATGTGTAGCTTCGAATATGGGCTAACATAAAAACGATAATCCACACCTACTGCAAGTGCTTTGTATCGAAATTTGTATTCTAATCCAACATTGAAACCAAACTCATCATCCAAAGGAAGCATCGCGAAACCTAGAACTACATTCGATTCCAAGCCAGTATTATCTGAGAACTTTGATATTGTAGCTAAACCAGCATTGATTGGAGCGATATACATTTGAAAATCAGAATAATCAAAATCATAATTAAAAGTGACCCTGGACCAGCTAATCAACAACCCTGTTCTTGACTTATCTCTTCCACCAAAATACCATTTGTTTCCTAGCTGAAACCCACCACCAACAAGCAAATAATCACCAAATCCAGAATTAACAATAAAATCAAGGTTGAAACCATTTTTAAATAAATAGTCTTTGGAAGAAATAATACTTGGAGCCTCAACAGGAATTGATTCTATCACCCCTTTAGTTTCTGGATCTGGCTCATTTGTTACCTCTTTCGGTTCTTCCTTTGCTAATGGTGTTCCATTTTCTAATGCCTCGATTTCCTGTTTCAACGTTGCTGCAAGATCATAGTCTCCATTCTTAACTGCTATATCTAATTCAGCTTGCTTTTTTTTAATTAGTCCTGTATTCGCTCCTGGAATTGAGTTTAGCTCCTCCTTAAGTCTCGCAGCAGTATCATAATCTCCATTTTTTACTGCTTCATCAATTTCCATTCTGATTTCTTTCTCTCTTTTGAGGTTCGCTGCTTTCTCATAATTGCCATTTTCAACAGCGATTTCAATCTCCCCATCAATTTCATCTATTCTTGAGACTTCTTGAGAAGAAGCCACAATTGCAGATACGGAGAAAAGAACAATAAGTATTAGATTTTTCATTCAGGATACCAGTCAGGTTTATAAGGCTCTTAATTGTTTTATAATCATTGTTCTGTTACTACTCCACTACCAATTTCATGGTAATATGAACCTCCATCCACTACATCAAATGACACCGGTGTCGTATACTGAAATGAATCGCCATTTCCATATGCATCGTAAGAAGTAAGAATATGAACGACGTAATCTTGTCCATTCTTTTCAGTACCACTATAGGTGTTCGATGTATTTCCAGCAACAGTTCCTCCAATAAAATCTCCGCTCCCTACCTCTATTGTAAAGCTCTCTGGGTTATAAACTGTAACAGTGTAGCTAGCATCCTTTTTACATCCAATTAATGTAATCGCCAGTAAGCTTAACAATGCGATTTTCTTCATGCTTTTTACTTTAAGTACGTTGAGGGAATATTCATTTCACTTGAAATACTCGCAAATCCTTTTGTTGATTTCCACTTAGTTTCGTACGCATTTAATTTGTTCTCGATAAAACCTCTCGAATTCAGTTTATTCATCTTTTTGCTGATTATTTCTGCAGAAGAGATTGAAGCTTTATGCTTATTAATTACCTCCATCCCTCGTTGGATTCTATCATTTTGAGAAGGTAACACAGGGCTTAAATTTACTTGAGCTTTCCACATTCCCATAACAACATCAATATACATGAAATACGTTTTTCCAGCTTCTGCATTTACCGTTATAAAATGTTGATTTTCAGCTGAAGCCCAGAACAAATGCTCACCAGGATCTACTTCATACCTAATATAGCTAACGCCTTTTGACTGACCAATAAATTGGTTTTCATGGAAGTACTCGAAATTAATCGCAAACCCTAAAGCGCTAACTCTAAGCATGTAGATTACCGCTTTCCCCTCGCTTGGCGGAGCATACCCAGGACCTTCAACTTGCGGGCTAACATTCGCAGGCGCATTTGATTCATTCGCTTTAACTTCAGTCACGACAGGTTGAACATCTTCTTCCACAGCAATATCATCCTTGTTTTCTAATGACTTTTTCAATCTTGCAGCCTCGGTATAATCTTCATTGGTCACCGCCAGCTCAATTTGTTCTCTTATTTCAATTTCTTTCTGAAGTCTTGCCGCTTCTGCATAATTTTGTTCACTAACTGCAATTTCTATTTGCTCTTTAGCTTGTTTAATTAATTCTTCATTGCTTGGTGTCCCAGCTCCTTGTCCAAAAACTGGCAATGCGATGATTGTTAGGATTAAAACATATAAATATCTCATAATCTGAATCTTATAAAATGTTTGTCTATATGATGATTGTTAAATCACAATATCACTCGCAATTTTAATAACAAACTGACAATCAGAACTACTCAAAAATGGGTAGGAAAATAGTATATTATACTTAGTGCTTATTTGCCTAATTCTTATAGTTTTAAACTCTCAAGCAGATCAAATGGAGAATTCAGAAGTATGTTATTACGGAAAAAATCTTTCTGTTTTTTATGAAGAAAAAAACGACTGCTTCGTTCAGCGTTGGACTAGTATTCCTGTCTCCATCGAAGGATTCAAAAATGAGATGCTTGAATATTTGGAATGCTACAAGAAATTTAAGCCAATTAAATCAATGTGGATTCAAAAAAATTTCACTTTAGAATTGGATGAATTAACGTTTAAGTGGATTGAAGAATATATCAATGTTCCTTGCAAAAAACTTGGGAACGAAAAGTTGGCCTTCGTTGTTGGTAAGGATCTAATTGCGCATTTAGGAGTAATTGACGCATTCGAACAAGTCAACTCGTGTATAACACCACTTCATTTTGCGAATGAGGTTGATGCCCGCCAGTGGTTGCATAGTCCTGAACCTGAACTGAACAATATCTCATCAAATAGAAGTATTATTCATGAAGGACTTGATGAAAATGGAGATTTAATTATAAGAATTAAAACCCCCTCTAAAGAAGTTTCTCAAACACTTAAAAGCCTCAAAGGTTTTGTAAACAAGGAAAGGATTTTTGAAGAACATCAGCATCTCTTTAATGCATTGACCAAGCGAGAAAAAGAGGTTCTCATCTTGTTATCTCGAGGCAATTCATTTTTAGATATTTCAGCCAATCTAGCTATTTCTGAAAATACTACAAGAACGCATTGGAAAAATGTAAAATCAAAATTAGATATACTACATTTTAATGATGTTTTGATGTATGTCAATACATTCTGCTAATTCTCAACCAACCCTTAACAAATTCCCATAATACAAAGCCTTCCCAGTGGTGGTATTCATCCACAATTCTTTGACTTCAAACTTACGATGTTTGAGATGCCGTTCAGCTAGCTGAATCAATGCGTTACTATCAATTTTTGGAGAATAAGTATTCAGCACTAGGAAACCATCTCGGCCTATCAAATGTGACGCATTACAAACCAATTCATCAAGTTTGTCCTCCAGCTTCCATTTTTCATTCTTAGCACCTATTCCCCATGCAGGAGGGTCCATTATAATTCCGCGATAACGATTCTCTCGCTTAACTTCGCGTTGGGCAAATTTCAAAGCGTCCTCGTGCACCCATTTAACATCCTTTAATGTACTTAACTCCATATTCTCTTTCGCCCAACCAATCAGTTGTTTAACCGAATCCACGTGCAAAGTCTCAGCACCTTTGTTCTTAGCGACAAGGGAAGCAGCACCCGTATATGCAAATAAGTTTAGAAATCGATCACCAAGAGTAAGGTGTTCTGTAATGAAATCCCAATTAACTCGCTGTTCAGGAAAAAGACCTATATGTTTAAATTTTGTCAAACGTAATTGAAAAACGAGTCGTTCATAACGAATTGTCCAAGCATCGGGCGCATTCGTTTTTAATTTTCTCCACAATCCTGACTTACTGCCTTTTGGGACAAATTCCCAATGTGCAAGTTTAGACCATTCATCAAAAGATTTTCCTGAGTTAAAATAAGCTTGAACTTCTGGTCGAATCGTAATGATCTCTCCCCAACGTTCTAATTTTTTCCCTCCGCCAGCATCAATGAGTTCATAATCCTCCCAACCTGTAGTGTAGATTTTATTCATTGACAATCAATTTCTGAGCGTTGAGATGCTCGAGCTTCACTACCTTCTCGGGGTCTTTCTACGTCCACCCATCATTTGCGCCATTCGCATTTGATTCTTTGATGGAGCCACCTGAAGTTGTCGTTGCATTTGCGTGATTTGTTCTTTCATCATTCCTGATGAATCCAATTTCTTCGCTTCTGCCAACAAAGAAACAGCTTCCTTTTTACGCCCTGTTTGTGCGCAAATTCCAGCAAGGTGCATGCGTGCAACTGCATTATCTTGACCTGTTCTAAGCCCCAAAGACATTGCCTTTCTCAACATCTGTTCACTTTGTGCAAACCCTAATTCCTGCGTGTTTAAAACAGCTTTCAAAAAAATCACATATGCGTGTTGCTTCTTTGGTAGAAACTGCGGAGCTGAAATCTTGTTGATGAATTTTTTCGCTTTCTCAGTGTCCCCAGTACGCATTGCGTTAAGCGCCAATATCATATTTTCATTTCTAAAGAACGAAAATCCAACAATTGCTGTTACAAGAATCATCATGATCCCCCATCCCCAATAGCCATTATAAAACAATGCTACAGTAAAAAACAAAGAAGCTGCTGCCAATAGACAGCGAATAATAAACTTAATCATAGTTGTTAATCCTTAATGGTTGCTATACATTTCAATTCGATCGCAATAGGTGTTGGCAGTGAATTGATCTCAACAGTAGTTCTACAAGGTAAGTTATCCTTGAAATACTCAGCATATACCTTATTATACACGTGAAAGTCACGCTTCATGTTCACCAGAAATACAGTCACATCCACTAATTGATCCCAACTAGAGCCGGACTCTTCCAAAATAATTCTCACGTTATCGAAAACACTGCGACATTGCGCTTCGAAATCAAATTCGATAAAATTCCCATTCTTATCTAGTTTTAAGCCTGGAACAGCTGAATCAATTTCATCAGAACCCGCGACGCGTGGGCCAACACCTGATAAAAACAACAAATTCCCAACTTTTCTAGCATGCGGGTATAATCCTACTGGCTTTGGTGCCTTTTCTGTTGAAATCCTACTTCCGATTGACATACCTATTCTTTGAAATGCAAATATAGGTATTTCAAGCGGCAGGCTGTTTGATTTTTTAATTTTCCATTATACAGTATTCAGACGTCACAATAATTAAGGATTCAAAACAACCTTATAATACGGCTTCATTTTTGCATACCCCAGAAAAGAATAAATTTGCACTATGAAGTTGTATTACTTATTTCTAGGATCGTTTCTTTTTGTGCTTACAGGGTGCATAGAAATTATTGATGACCTCTCTCTTAACGAAGATGGAAGCGGAACTTTTCGCTACAACATCAACCTCAGTTCAAGTAAAGTAAAGATCAACTCAATCCTAGCTTTGGATAGTTTGGATGGGAAAAAAGTTCCGACAATCAATGAAATATCAAAAAAATTCAATGAAGTTGTTGACATTCTTAAAACTAAAGAAGGAATTTCGGACGTTTTATTCACTGCTGATTACAACAATTATATTTTTAAACTATCCTGTGATTTCACCTCACTACCAATTCTTCAAAACGCAATTCATGAAGTTATTAAAACCGAAAATGGGAATATAGAAATTCCCGAACTTGAACAAACTTGGCTAACTTTTGAAAACAATAAATTAGTCCGATCAATTCCGCAAATCACAATTCAAAAAGCCAGGACAATTAACCATGATGATCGTGCATTACTCAAGAACGGCACTTACACATCAATAACTAGGTTCTTTAAACAGGTAGAGAATTGTGAAAACGATCAATGTGCAATTTCAAAAAACAAAATGGCCGTTATGCTGCGTACGGACCCTTATTCGCTCACTCAAAATCCAAATCTACTGGATAACACAATATATCTAGTACAAACAGAATAACAAGGAGCCTATTTTTCGTACTTTTGACAACTATAAATTTCGCTCTTATACAGGCGAAAAAACAGTTATCATGAGAATATTCACCGTTGGCCTAATTTTGTTACTTGCAAGTCATTCCATTGCGCAAAAATCAGAGCATCTCGTTCCGAAACAAGCTTTTTCTGTCTTTAGTATCAATAATGTTAATCTCCTTCAGAAGATATCATTGGACGATCTAGTTAAGTATGAATTCATGGAGGAATTGCAGCAAGAACTTTTTGATGGTTCAACTTCAGGAAAAACTTTAAAGGACTCTGGTATTGACTTTGATCAGAAGTTGAATGTTTTTTTTGGAAGAAGCGATAATTTTGAAGTTGCAGGATTCACATTTGGCATTAAAGATATCGATCAATTATTTGAAGCATTCGACGACTTCCAACCAGCGGAAAGTGCATACAGTAATGTTGAATTTTATGTCTCCTACTTTAATCGAATTGCTATTAAAGGTAATTCTGGAGTTTTATTTCGCGTTACACCAAGTATGGAGGTGGTTAATACCATCACAGACTCAATTTGGTACGCGCGAGGAAATGACTGGCCTTGGGCATGGGAGAAGTCCTTTGATGAAATGTTAGAGGGTATGGAAGAATCGGGAGAAATTACCACAGACACCCTTTCCGAACAAGAAATGGAGTTTTTTAACGAGATGGAGATCGAGGAGAATACTTCAACTCCAATTGAAAATGCCGAATTACCCGTGGCTGATGCGGACCCAACAACAAAAACATATTACGAACTTCGAGATTCTGTTGAACTTGTACTCCAGGAAGAACATTTAAAGTTGGTTTGTGATGAGCTGTTTGAGAAAGGGGACAATCTTCTTAAGAATTCTCCAGATTTTGCAAATCAAGTAACTCATGAGTCAGAAGGTGTTTTTTACTTCGATAATTCAAGAACTCTCCGAAAGAGTTTTGATTTCGCGCATTTAAGGACAATCTATCCTACATTTTATAGAAACATTGAAGAATTATATCATGGTAATGTAATACTTGGAGATCTGGTAATCAATGATGATGCAATTGAACTTCAGTTAAACGCTAATTATGGTGAGAAGCTAGGATCTATTTACGAGAAGATGACGAATGTAAAATTTGATAATAACGTATTGAAATACATTCACGCGAAAAATAGTTCATTTTTCACTTACCGGATAAATATGCGAGAAGCATATGAGCAAATTTATGATGTGGTTGTCCCTTTATTAGAAGGTGAAGCTGAAAGTAGTAATTCCTTCTCAAGTAGTTTACTTCTTCTTGAACTTTTGAATGAACTTGTAAATAAAGACGCTGTTTTTGATACATATAAAGGAAGTATGTTCGGTACTTATGATGGTATTCAAAAAGTGAAAACGAAAAAATTTGTATTCGAATATGATGAGGAGAATTTTGAGTACACCGAAAAGGAAGTTGAAGCTGAAGAAGATATGCCAATATTCACATTAGGTTTTTCTACGGGCCGAGCGGACATACCAGAAATCGTTCTACGTCATATTGGAAGACTGGAAAAAAAGTGCTATCGAGTCGATGATTATTGGGTATTCGAGAAAGCTATATTAAACGCCGCACCTATGTATGTATTGATGAAAAATGATCTATTCATCGTTACGAACAATGAGGACCTAGTAAAGAATAATTCAGATGGCTACGGAAAAGCCTCAATGGATAAATCACTAGCGAAAAAAGCGAAAAAAAGTGGCTTTATGTATGCCTATGCCGACCTTGGAAAAGCGATTGAAAATGTCCCAAGAGAATTGTTCAATGATGAAGAGAATGAAATGATTGATGTAATTCGCGGAAAGTCCGGAACGATCGAATTTACCTCTTCTGAAACGTCTTCTAATTCAACCGCATTTAATCTAGTTTATGATTTTGATGGAGCTCAAGATAGTTCAGGAACATATATTTTGGATTTGATCAACAGCTTATACGTTCTGTCTAAGTAACGTCCATCAATAATGCTGCGAAACGTTCTTATTATTTTTGTCCTTGCCGCTGGTCTGGCCACATTACTTATCTGGCAACCCTGGAGAGGAAATGAGGAAGTTTCACCACGCATATATGATCGGTTGCCAGATGCAGAAATAATTGGTGTTTCCAATGTATTAGAACTTTCGTCTTCACTTTCCGAAACAATGTTCTACTATAAAATCCCCTTTCGAGATTTGATCTCCCCTGATTTTATCTTAAGTCAAGGGAAGAACTATGGTCTCGATGTGCAATCGCCTGTTTTCTTTTTTATGAATGAGGAAAATAATTTACCTGATGATTGGGGCGTAATGATTTCTGTTCGGGACAGCAGTAGGGTTCGCGAAGGGATTGAAAACCTTAAGAATTTCTTGGAAATAAAGATTAATGAGCTGCATAAAACACGTGTATACAATTTGACAGAGTATAACGCTTATATAGCTTATGGAAATGATTGGTTGTTAATCTATCAAGGAAATCATATTTCCCCACTTCTCACAGGTGTATTGAATGCCAAGCATAATGAAATCTCTTCTAGATGGCGTGAATTTGTTAACAAAAACAACCACGGGAACCTTGGCTTAGTAGCAAGCATTGCATCCGATAAATTTAGTGACTACGGTATTGCATCCGCCCACGTATCAGTTACGAATGATTCAAGTAGTTTAACTTTCCATACTTCTATAACACAAAGTGACTCGCTACCCTTTCAGGTAAGGCCTATGGGACCTGCTTTTAGCCCTCAAGAGTTTACAAAACATTTGATCAATCTTCATTTCGACATCGATAAATTACGAAATCGACCAAATGACCCTATTTACAAGGGAATGAAAAAGCTCAGCGCAAAAATCAGTTTTCCCATTAATCACTTTCTAAATGCTTGGAAAGGAGATATCGCTTTTCGTCAGGGAGGTCTTGAAGTTATTCGTGAACGCTATATAGTATCTGAGCTTGATGACGATTTTAATATCACAGAAGTTGTAAAATACCGAAACGTAAAAGTTTCTGGTTTTTCTCTTTATCTATCGATGAACGATCAGTTAGATCTTCTACTTCATCAGTTGGAACATAAAGGTATTCTCACTAGAAATGAAGATAAATATCGATTGCTTTTTTCACCACCATTGCGAATGTATAAAAGCGACGAGGGTTTATTATTCCATACGAGCACATACCGTCCAAAAACTTCACAAGACAGCCTCAACAATGTGATATGGTCCTTCAATTATACGCCTGTTCAATTTTCAATTGACTCTACTTCCGCCAAAACGGTTTACGGACGTATTCAACTACCATTAAAGAAAATTGTTCGAGATAACATTCCAGATCCAAACCCATAACCTAGAATTGGGTTCAACTTTCTATTGACTAAAGAAAGTAACACAAGTGGTTGAATAAGAACTGGCGCTGCACTTATAGGATTCCATTTAACATTCTTCTGTCAATAACTCCCCCAAAAGCACTTCTTAGACTAGGAATATCCAGCTAACTTAAAGGTAAATTCATGCCCATGACCAAAGACCTCAATTCCCCAAATCGTTCAAAAACTAGAAAGAAGAAAATTTTTGTTCTAGACACATCTGTACTACTCCATGACCACCAAGCTATTACTTCATTCGGTAAGAATGATGTGGCTATTCCAATAACTGTATTGGAGGAGCTTGATAAATTTAAGGTTGGGAATGACACTAAGAATTTTACAGCTCGAGAGGTAATCCGCTTCATCGATAAATTGTCTTCGCATGGTAGTTTGCAAAAATGGATTTCATTAGGATCAGGTCTGGGGAAATTCAAAGTCGTATTTGAGATGGATCCAGATGAAGTGAATGCGGAGAACATCTACGCAAAAGGGAAAAATGATCATAAAATCATTAATGCTGCGCTTTCGCTCAAAGAAAAAGAGACGAAAATGGACGTCGTTATGGTTACTAAGGATATCAATCTTCGAATTAAGTCAAAAGCCTTGGGGCTCAACTCTGAAGATTATGAAACAGGGAAAGTCTCAGCCGATATTGCCCAAAAATCAAGTGTTCACATAATAGAGAATGTCGAAGCAGAAAAAATTCGACAGTTATTTACCAAAGGAAAAATAGAAGAAAATGGCATTTTAGGTGATCTAAAAATTGCTAATGGTTACTATATTTTAAAGAATGGTAATTCATCTTCCCTAGCAGTTTATAACCCTAATTTAGATTTAATAGAGCGCATTGAAAAGGAATTTGTTTACGGTATCAAGCCGAAGAATGCCGAACAAGCTTTTGCGTTGAATGCTCTTCTTAACCCAAATATCCGTTTGGTTGCTTTGCAAGGAGTTGCAGGTACGGGTAAAACACTGCTCGCTTTGGCGGCTGCCCTCGAGCAACATAAGAAGTACCATCAAATTATATTGGCTCGTCCGATCGTTCCTTTATCGAATAAAGAAATTGGATTTCTCCCAGGTGATGCAAATGATAAAATCAGTCCGTACATGGAACCATTATGGGACAACCTCAAGTTTATCAAGTCACAATTTGGAGATAATGAGCGCAAACATAAAGTTATTCTCGAACTAGAGGAGAGTGGGAAATTCATAATATCGCCTTTAGCATTTATTCGTGGTAGAAGTTTGTCAAATATTATTTTTATAATTGATGAAGCTCAGAATCTAACACCGCATGAGATAAAAACTATCATAACACGTGCAGGTGAAAACACAAAAATCGTATTTACTGGAGATGTCAATCAAATTGATACTCCATACTTAGACGAGAACAGCAATGGACTAGCCTACCTTATTGATCGATTGAAAGGACAAAGCTTGTTTGCTCATATTAAGCTTGAGAAAGGAGAACGATCTGAATTGGCGAATCTGGCAAACGATCTGTTATAATTTCACTTGCCATTAGTAATGACTACAAATAAGAAGTCTAGAAAATACCTGAAAATTGTAGGATACAATTTACTAGTCATCTTTTCTCTCTTCTGCATTTTAGAACTTGGCTTAAACTATTACTTAAATAATCCTTCCTCAGCGCCTTCTTGGCTCAAACAATCACTTATCTCCTACTACTCAAATTGTGATAGAAAAATCATTCAATACCTCCCCGAATGTGCGCATTATAGTGATGAGCTCTATTATGAACTAAATCCCGGCGAATTCAGGTTTTCAAATCGTGAATTTGACAATCAATACTCGATTAATACGGCTGGATTTAGGGATGACGAATTTTCTTTAGAGCATCCTAAAATTGTTGTGCTGGGAGATTCTTATTCCATGGGATGGGGGGTTGATCAAAATGAATCCTTTCCACAAATTATTGAACGCAAGCTTGGACTTAAAACACTAAATACAGGAGTATCCTCTTATGGTACAGCACGAGAAGTTCATTCTTTGAAAAAGGTAAATATGGATAGTCTGCAATATGTTATTCTTCAATACTGTCCCAATGACTTCAATGAAAACAAACAATTTTTTATTACCAACGACTCATTAGTGATTTCTTCCGAAGACTCATGGAACAAAAACAGTAGTCATCATTCCTCAACAACAGATTACTATTTATTCAAGCATACCTATCATATTTTGTCCTCATTCCGAAAAAGCACCCCTCTGCAAGTCAAACGCGCAAGCTCTAAGGCCAACATATCGATAAGCGAAGAACATGCTTTTCTAAATGTCTTGAAGAAGACTCGGTACATTCCAGATCATGTTCAAATTGTCCTATTTTCGCTTGAAAGTGAAAGCTGCCATAATTATTTCATTACAAAAGTGCAAAAGCTGTTGGAAAAGGAGCATGGATCCTCTCTTCATGATCGAATTTCTTTCATAGACTTGACAGGTGAGATTACCAAAAAAGAAAGGTTCTTTATGGATCCGCATATCAATAAAATAGGGCATCAAGTTGTAGCTGAAAAAATTATATCTCATATAAAAAGCCTTGATTTAACAAATGAAAAGGAATACTGGCATTATGAAAATGGTCAACTGGGCTATGTTTGTGACTATAAAAATGGTGTGAAACATGGGACTTTCACTAGTTATTGGATTAACGGAAATCTCTCCCGAATAGGACATTATGAAAATGGTGTGAAGCAAGGCGAAGAAGTCAACTATAATGAAAAAGGGGGGATGTCCGAGCGCAAGCATTATATTAACGATGTGCTCTCGGGAATTCATATTACCTATGACAGCATAGGTAAAGTAATTGACAGCATCTATATTGAGTAATCAGCTTGGGTCATTTTCTGAAAAGAACAAACGTCCATTGTACCAACTCTTATCTATGGTAGCTCCTTTCCTTTCATAAAAGTCAATCGCCACGTTATTCCAATCCAGTACCTGCCAATCCAAACGAGCCACTTTACGTTCTTTAGCAATAGCCACGACTGCATCGAAAAGTTTTGAGCCTACTTTCAGGTTTCTTTTTTCTGGTCGAACATATAAATCTTCGAGGTAAATACAGGGGCCTTTCCAAGTAGAGTATGAAGTATAGTAAATTGCAAACCCAAGGATTAAACCCGATTCTTCAGCGACAATTGCTTCACAATAATTATGCTCAAAAAGGTCTCTTGTCAGAAGCTCTGCGGTATTGCTTACTTCATCTGGCTCCTTCTCATATTCAGCAAGGTCTTTAATAAGTTCCAAAATATCTGAAACATCCGATTTTAATGCTTTACGAATCATCATGGCTATTGAACTCCAGCAAGGTTAAAGCGAAGACGCAGACCTGCATTTAAATTTCCAGTTGGATAAGATGTAGCAATCTTCGGTGTGTTCAAGGTCTGGTCATAATATAACATTACAGTCAGATAACGTGACATATTATAATCTACCGAAGCTTTAAGTGAGATAACACGCTGTCCAGCTGTTGCTTGATCAGTTTCTTCAATTACCTTTCTAATTACCGTCAGGTTGTCTCTAAACGACATGTCAAACCGCACATTCACAGGACTTGCGTCGATATTCCATTTCTTAAACGGAAGTTTTACCTTTTTAAATTTATATCCAACACCAATTATCCATTCTTTTCCATGAACTTCCGTTACTTGGTTGTTCGTTAAAGCTAATGTTGCACTTCTGTCTTTCTTGTATTCAAATTTCGTTATTAAACCTTGTCCCTTAATGACCCAAGTTGCATCAAACCCAAATAAAGGAGCAAAACGTTCAACTACTACGACATTCTGTACTTGAGTTCCGGCAAGGAAGTTTTGATTCAAGTCACGTGCAAATGCATCTCCATTCTGATCAAATTCAGCATTTAAATTCGTCTGCATTCCTGAAATACTCACAGTCGAATTATAAGCATGGCGCAGTACGAAGTTTCTCAAATGCTTTTTTATGAATTTAAATTTCTTCAATCCATTGTAATTAACAGACCAATTTGGTAATGGCAGATTCTCAATTGGATTTATGTTCTTTTCACTAATTCCTCTATTTGTATAAGATGTTAAAAATGAACCTAACACTACTTCTTGCTGACTTCCTCCATATCCATCATAATAACCCGAAGCTTGTAAGGCAGAATTGCTGTTTTGTTCACCAAGCGTCCTAGAAACTTCAGTTCGGTTATCCAACATTTTTTGGAATACCGTTGACTGATATTCATTTCCTAGCGCAATAAATGCTGAACCTATTGATACATTCGAGTATGTCAACGTAGATACTTCAACTAAACTTTGACTTTCAAATCCACCTTCCGTCCCCAAAGACTCATTCCATCGGTAGAACTCATTTGCATTCTTTGAGAATGTTCTAGTCACTGAAAGCTCAATTGAAAGATCCTTAATTGGCTCAAGACTTGCGGTCAACCTCAAATTTTTAGAGTGAGAATTCGTATACTGCTTGTTCAGGTTTTGATTCTTAACAAGCCAATCGTTATCTCGTGCTACGTCAGCAACGTTGTAACCTGTTTCACGACCCCAAAGATCAAAACGTTGTTGACCAAAAATGAATCCCGCCATTTCCGTGTCAAAACTCGGATTAAACCCTAAGACACTCGTATTTGCATTATAACCAGGAAGTAATGTTCCGTCAGTCAATGCATAAGTTCCAGAGACATTTCTAAGTGTCATTAGCAGTCTCGCGGCAAAACCAGCAACTGGATGAACCTTCTTCTTAGCCCGTTCTTTCTTTTTATGCTCTTTCTTTTGTTTACGCTTGTAGCGTCTATTTTTTCGATCATACTTACGACGCTCTTTTTTCGTCATATCTTCTAGAGGCTTGTCAGGAACAAGTTCTTTAATCACTAGCGTACTTCCTTTTTCCTCAGATTCGTCCGTCGTTTTCTTCGTGTCAACAGCAGATCCACGGCCACCTCCACTGCTTCTTCCTCCACTATTCACCTTCTTAAAGAATGGAATCTTGTTGTATAGGTTGGTAAAATTAGCCTGACCAGTCATATTGATATTTCGACTATTCTGGATAGTATTTCCGAATTCTGGTTGTGCCATTGGGGCACGTTGCCAATTGTAATTTGCAGAATACTTAATGCTCGCATTCAACCAATCTGTTGCGGGAAGCTTATCTAACGGTAAGGTATAGTTCAGGCTCCAGTTGTGCGTGTAGTCCATTGTAGTCCCAAGTGATCCCATTTGCTGACCAATTGTATCAACGAAATTGGAATACCCTTCTCTTGACTCTTCATCACCTCTTCGATCTACGCGATCATTTCTTTCCGCAAAAAGAGAACGGTTAGCCGCGGTAAAGTTAAACTTGAGTTTCTTCGTTAAGTCATAAGCTAGACCATAATTTCTATTCCAATCAAATCGTTTAACAACTACTGGACGGAAATCATAATCCGGAACAATGTTATTACGTACTTGACGTTCATTGTAACTTCTTAATGCATCTGTAGAGAACGATATGTTTTTTGGCTTCAAATAGAAGTTTGCGTCACGGATCAATGCCCACCACTTTGACTTCTTCATGAACTTAACCTTCTTGAATGGTGTGATTGGTTTAGCATTGAATGAATAATTGTAATTCAAACCACCACTCCAAGTCTTAGTGCGATCCTCTTTCGTGTTAAAGTCTCTAAAGAAATCTTCAGAATAAGAATAGTTAGCTGACCAGTTGGCTATTCTCCAGAAACGAGGAGTAGCTCCTGCTTTTAATTCCTTTCGGACATTAGTGAAATTGTAAGATTTACGTTCAGAAAAATCTTGACCCAACTTCGCTCGCTCTTTCCGAGTTGCTGCATCATCGTAATCCTTCAACTTGATATCAGGATTAAATGGGTCGTATTCAGGGTTAATTATACCCAAGGAATATCCGTAAAAGAATGGAAGAGAAACTTTCGCTTTCTTGCCAAAGAATTGACCCAATTGAACATTTGCATTCATATCGAATCCAATTTGTTCATTTCGTTGTCTGTCTTGCACTCTGCTATCAACAGATCCCCAATTTATACCAGAGTAATTTCCTGACATGTTAACGTTTGCAAAATCTGCCAATTGCACCTGCATCTGAGCAATAGCGGCCGAACCACCTTCACTCACAAAATCTGTCAAACGCAGTTCATTTACCCAGACAATAGCACATTTTGATTGACTATCATCACTCCAACCATCTAATCCATGGGAATTCTTATGCGGGTTTCGAATACCAATCATGATCGTCTTCAGTCCTTGAAGATTTGGATTTCCTTTAACTCTAAACGTACGATCTAGATCTGAATCATAGTTTATATATTCCAAAACATATGATACTGCCGTCGAACCACTTTCAATCAATTCATTACGATCTTTCTTTAGTTTCAAAAGGTCTTCGAAAACTATTTCAACCATGTTTTCTTCTGGCCAAATATCTTCATCTGAAGATGCACCCCAAGCCGTTTCTTTTAGAGGCACTTCGTATTCATAATAGTTATCTGTGAAATCCGTTCCCAAACGAACAAATACGGTAAGATCATCATCATTCAAGGGGTCCGTTGGATCAACCTCTTCCGCGTGAATAAACATCTTCATCTTCTTATACGCTCGAACATCGAATTTAACATTCTTATATGCTGCTCTTGCGTCACCATCCCCTAAATTACATACCTCAAGACTCAACGATTGCTCATTTAAAAGTCGCTGATATGTTTGAGATGGATCAACTTCTTGATTGATCCCTGGTGGGATTGTATAGGGAATTGGTGTACGTTTATCATTTTCTTGAATATTGACAGCTCCAATATTGAACGTTGTCAAGTTAGGATCCACCACAACTCCCTCTCCAGGCTCAGTCAAATCTTCAAGATATCTCCTCCATTCTCCTCGAATAAATTCTAAACGTCCAAATCGCAAAACAACCTCTTCATCGAAGTCCTTAAGAAACATACGCATAAAACGTATCGATCGGAAGTCAGTAATACCATTAACTTTTTGTTCATAATCACGAACTGGAATTTTGAACTGGTACCAGTTATCGATAGTCCCATCACCTTTGTCGTGTGGCTGCATGTCGGTGATAAAATTCTTTCCAACAACCATATCCGAAGGGCGTAAACTAATCCGATACTGGAAATAACTCTCTGTTTCTGATAGATTATTATCCTGGTTAATATCTTCTCTATCTGGAGAATTTGTCGCCATTGTAACATACCCATTGACATTTGCCGTATCAGACATTTCCTGAGTTGGCGAATTCCCCTGCATACCGTTATACTTTTTATAACGTTCGAGAATGCCTAACTCTTGAGTATCGTAATTAGGGGATGGATAATAATTATAATCATCCTGCGATGGATCCGCAATCATTTTCGCTTTGGCAATCGCATCTAACGTAGGGTTATTTTGAACCCACGCTACGTAGTTTCCATAGTGTATTTTCTCTCCAGCATTATCCCAGCCATCAAGACCGATATCTTGGTTAACACGTGCATTTGGGTCATTATCAAATGCATTTACGACAACTTGCTGAGTAGAAACCCTCGCCCAATCAGTCGTATCCATGTCATCATTAATAGATGTTCCTGTTGGTGGGTATCCACTTTCAAAACATTTACGTGAATCAGGCAGTACATCCTCTGAAATGTTTCCAAGGTTGAAATACAAGTCACCTCCATTATGAAGCGCATTCGGATTAACATTCTCAGCATCCTCATTAAAAGGATCTAAGACCCAGAACTGTATGTATTCTATATTAGTTTGTTCAAAATCATTCGTAGTTAATGCTCTCATGATTCCACCCCAACGGTTTTCAGGATTTACAAATGTCCCATCCGGATTCACTGTGTTCGTAGTGTCATAATTGTACATTCCACGTTCTGATGGATAGTAAGCAAGTTCTAACGGAGTAGCATTCAATATAGCACCATACTCTGGATTCCAACCAGGCATGTATTCCTGCTGACTTATTGCTCGAACTCGACTATCTGCTAACATTTCAGGACTTTGTGCAATGTGCTCAGGCGTCAGACTATTTCCTTGATAGAAAACTGGGTCAATTACGTACCATGCTGTTTTCGCCCGCTTAAAACCTGCGGACAAATCGCTATTCGCGCCTTCAGGAAATAAACCTGGCTGTCCTTTAGGTATGGATGCTAACCTCCATGCAGCTACCGTTTTTAAATCAATTGTACTTTGTGCCCCTTCAAAATCATCAATATATGAAGTCCCTTCTTTCTCAATTGCTTTAGGTTGACCAGGGATCAAATGTGCAAATTCTCCACTCAAGGAGAAAGTTGATTTTTCTTTTGTCGAAATAACTGGTAATAAATCAACTAGCTTAGTTAGAAAAGGGACTTCTGTTCTATACTGGAAATCTAAACCAATCACATTGTTCTTAAATGGTTCACTTCCAATATCCACCTTCTGAGTTACTGGGCGCTCCATCATACGCATCCACGTAGCACCAATATTCAACTGGTCATTGAACCTCCTACTTACCCTTGCTCCCAAGAGCGATTTAGATTGGAAACCAAATACCGAATTGCTTTCAACAGAAATTTTTATCGGAGTGTTCGATTCCAAAATCCCTGAATTCAAAATCTTTACTCGTCCTAAATTATAATCTACAGTATAATCAACGCCTTCAGTTAACATGATTCCACCAGCAGTTACCGTTACTGCTCCTTCCGGAACATTGAGCGCATTCAATGGAATATCCGAGCTTATGGACGATTTATATTCTCCCTTAAAACTAAATCTATTCTTACTTGGAATCTGCTGTGCAGCAGTCTTTGTTGAATCATACAACTCTGTGTATGCTACTCTGTCAATTATCACCTGAGCTACTCCAGCGTCAGAAAGTTTATTAGCAAGTGTCTGACCAAATGGTTCCACCGTTGAAAAATAAACACGCCCATTCCGGGTATTAATTGTCCCGCCATTTTCAGCTCTATTTCCATTAAATTGGATAGGAACGAAATCAAATACACCATCAGAAAATGGTTGATTGTTCTGATTAATCTTATCCATCTCTAACAACGTTACGATTTGTTGATCCGAAATGCCAGTGACTCCTGGTCCAAGGTTTTCAGCTGGAAAGAATGGGACCAATAATGATGTTGCAGGATTATTATACAACATGTCCATTCTAAATCCAACTTGATCAACTTGATAGGCTCCGATTGAATAAACGTTCTTCATCATCAAATCCCACAACTTATTCTTAGGGTTTGTCAATGTTGGCTTCAACAACTTAAGAAGAAGCGCATCTTGACCTGCAATACCATCTGTTGAAAATTCACCTACCTGGTAAGTTTCTCCTTGATAAGTGTACTCATATGCAACCGCTAATACTTCATCATTATTCAAAGGGAGATTTAAAGAGATAAAACCAAGTTGAGCGTTATAGCTAAATTCCTGCTCGGTCAACTTTCTAGCGTTCTCTACCTTCTCGTAGTGAATAGCTTGCTCGAATGGCCCTGGAGCCGACCCTTGAGCACTCAAAGCTGAAACGGCATTTGAAAACCCTCTAACCAGTGGAGCTTGCTCAGACGCCCATTCATATAATCCATTCGCCTCATTATCTGGCAAGTCACTTACCCCAGAATACGATCCTGGATCACCTTGACAATTTTGGGGAAGTGCCTCACCTAAATCCGTAAAGGCAACAATATTTCTTGTATTCTCTGTGTTATTAGTACGGTTAGTCAACCACACCTCCATTCGTGTGATATTTAATGTAGAATTAACGATTGGCAATGTCTTCATTCCCGCATCGTAATGATCCCGATGATACAAGTTGGTAAAGTAGTGACGATTCGCTTCGTAATTATCTGCCCCTAACTCAAATTCTTGCACCTGCGCACCTCCTTCGATATTAATATCCTGTTTCTTCCCTTTTGATGAAGCCGCAATTAAATCAACAGTCGTGTTACCAAACTTCAGCTTAGTTGTTGCTCCAAACAATGTTTGCGAACCTTGAATAAGTGATGTTGGCAATTCAAGTGAAACATTTCCTAATGCGATTGACTGAATTATTTGATCTTCATTTCCAGTATACTCTAGTTTTGATACATTATCAAAATCAAAGGCCGCCTGTGTATTATAACTAACACCTAATTTCAATTTTGTTCCTATTTGCCCAACGAGGTTAAGATTGATCTGCTGATCAAAATCGAAACGTGTAATTTTTCGTTGTTTAACCGGAATTAAAGGATTATCGTAACGAGACGAATTTACTCCAAATGAAAGCTCAACACTTCCTTGCGGACGTATGGTTATTTGGTCCGAACCAAAGAAGTTTTCAAATAGTTTACTTGGTATTTTAATCGGGAATTCAAGAGGCTGATTCTCGGCAGTCTGCTCATCAATTTTTTCGCTCCAGTTCTCCCGCATTGATTGCTGACGCTCATATTCCAAATACTCCTCCAATGTCATCATAGAGGGGTTTCGATAATATAAACCCGACTCGCCTATTGTTTCCTTGAATACATATGTTCCTGTAATCGGATCGTAAACGATTGTTTGCTGAACAGAGCTAGGATCACCTAAATCAAAGCTTTGATCTGCTGTCTGAGTTGGGTCTATATTATTTTCTATAGGGAAAACCAGAGTAGTATCATCACCCTGACCATAACCAAACGCAACGAAAAGCAGCAAAAACAAAGCTGTAAGTTTCATATGTAGTAATTTGGCCCTTTTCAATTTATAGTACTTTAAGTGCTTCCTTAATTAATTGTTCAACAGATTCATCTCCAGTGCTTATTCTATCGATGGCTTTCTCAGCTGCTTTCTTGTCGAACCCTAAAGAAACCAATGCTGTTAACGCATCAAATTGATTAGTATTGTTCGCATTAAATATATTTTCAGTAGAAAAGGCCATTTTTAACATTTTATCCTTCAAATCTACAATAACACGCTGCGCTGTTTTCGCACCAATCCCTTTAATGCTTTGTATCGTTTTGACATCTTCACTTTGTATCGCAGAAGCAATTTCTGAGGGTGTTAAAGAAGATAACATGATCATAGCCGTATTTGGACCAATGCCAGAAACTGAAACAAGATGATTGAACATCTCTCTTTCCGTTTTATCAGCAAACCCATATAATAACTGTGCATCTTCACGGACAACCATTTTAATAAAGAGCAATGCACTCTCATTGGACCCCAATGAACTAAAAGTGTTCAGTGATATTTTCACTTCATAACCAACACCACCACAATCTATCACTAAATCGGTTGGATTCTTTTCAACTAGTCTTCCGTTTAATTGCGCAATCATTCTTATCTATTTGTTTTGAGCATCCACAACTGCCACTTTCACCATATTGATAATTTCTCTGACAGACGACCCCATCTGCAAAACATGGATTGATTTTTTCAACCCGACTAATACAGGGCCTACTGCATCTCCTTCTGTCATTTCCTGTAATAACTTATAAGCTATATTACCAGATGATAAATTTGGAAAAATAAGTGTGTTGACTTTCTTATTGGCTAAAGTTGAGAAGGAAAAATTCTCATCCATGAGGACATTATTCAAGGCAAAATTTGCTTGAATCTCACCGTCTACTACCAAATTAGGCTCTTTCTCATGCAATATCTGAGTCGCTCTTGCCATTTTAGTAGGATCTTCTCCTGGTGATGATCCGAAATTCGAATAACTCAATAAAGCAATTCGTGGAGTTACCTTAAATTTTCGAATCGTTTTTGCGACATTAGATGTAATCTCTGCAATAACTTCCGCCGTTGGATTCAAATTAATTGTCGTGTCAGCTAAAAACAAAGGACCTCGTTTTGTACTCAAGATGTACATTCCTGCAACCTTCGTCATACCTTTTTGAAGTCCCACAGTTTGAATTGCTGGACGAACAACATCTCTATAGTTTCGTGTAATTCCAGAAATCATTGCGTCAGCATCCCCCATCTCTACCATCATCGCTCCAAAGTGATTGCGCTCTCGCATAATCTGAATGGCTTCAAACTCCGTTACGCCTTTACGCATGCGTTTCTCAAAAAATGCTTGCCCAAATGCTCTACGACGCTCTTTCTCTTCGTCCGCTTTCGGGTCAATTATCTCTACATCAGGAAACTCAAAAGCATACTCTTCAATGAGTTCATCAATAATTTGCTTTTTACCTAAAAGTATTGGTATCGCCACACCCTCTTCCCAGGCCGTTTGAGCCGCCTTCAGAATTTTAATGTTATCTGCTTCTGCAAATACAACACGTTTTGGATTGTGTTGTGCTTTCTCAGTAATATTTCTAATCAATTTGTTATCAAGCCCCAAACGGTTTTTCAACTCCATTTCGTAGGCTTCCCAGTCCTTTATCGGATTCTTGGCCACACCAGAATCCATCGCTGCTTTTGCAACAGCTGGCGCAACATAATAGATCAGTCTTGGATCGAGCGGCTTTGGAATAAACTGCTCTCTACCAAAGGAAATGTTCTTTTCTCCATAAGCTTCAATAACTTCTTCCGGAATAGTTTCTTTTGCTAAAGATGCAATTGCGTTTACTGCAGCCAATTTCATTTCTTCATTGATCGTTGTTGCGCGCACGTCCATTGCGCCACGAAAAATAAATGGAAACCCTAAAACATTATTCACTTGATTAGGATGATCCGATCTCCCTGTCGCCATAATTATATCTTTACGAACGGAAGTCGCGTCATTATACGGTATCTCAGGTTCAGGATTCGCTAATGCAAATACGATTGGATCTTTTGCCATCACCTTAATCATGTTTTTCGAAACAATTCCACCTCTAGAAAGACCTAAAAACACATCTGCCTTTTTAAATGCAGATTCAAATTCAATTGCTTTTTTATGACTAGCGAAAAGTTTTTTGTTTTCATCGAGATCTTCTCTTCCTGCATGAAGAAGGCCTTTTGAATCGAACACAAATATATTCTCTTTCTTTGCTCCCAATGCGCAATATAACTTAGCGCATGAAAGTGCTGAAGCACCTGCCCCAGATACGACAATTTTTACTTTTCCTATCTTCTTGTTCGCTAGCTCCAAAGCATTCAATAGCGCTGCAGAAGAGATAATCGCTGTTCCATGTTGATCATCGTGCATAACTGGAATATCCAATTCTTCTTTCAGTCTCCGTTCTATTTCAAACGCTTCTGGTGCTTTAATATCTTCTAAGTTAATTCCACCAAATGTTGGTGCAATTGCCTTTACCGTTTGAATAAACAGTTCCGGATCTGTTGCATCGACTTCAATATCAAAAACATCAATATCGGCAAAAATCTTAAAGAGTAATCCCTTCCCCTCCATCACTGGTTTAGAAGCCATTGGGCCTATATCTCCGAGTCCAAGAACGGCGGTTCCATTAGAAATTACAGCTACAAGGTTTCCCTTGCTGGTATATTTATAAACATCATCTGGTATTTCAGCGATTCTCAAACAAGGCTCAGCCACCCCTGGAGAATATGCCAAGGACAAGTCTCTTTGAGATGAATAAGGTTTAGTAGGTATCACTTCAATTTTTCCAGGTCTCCCCGAGGAATGATAATCCAGTGCGTCTTGTTTTCTGATTTTCGCCATGCAACTCTTAATTGTACAAGCCGGTAAAGATACTAAAATGGTTTTAGATTCAATAAAACATTGTAGTATCATCGATTCACATAGACTTCCAAGAATAGGATTTCAAGAATAGTGTAAATGCAAATACCTAGCTTTTTGTTTTTTCTGAAAAAAAGGTGGACATTAGCCTCTTAAATTACTTTTATTAAAAAATCAAATTCTCATGAAAAAAATTTACTCAACGTTTTTTGCATTATTAGCTACTGGATTGACAGTTGCTTATGGGCAATCACAACGATTAGTGTTGGTTGATCACTTTACGCAAGCTTCTTGTGGACCATGTGCATCACAAAATCCACAATTGGAAGCTACATTGCAAGCAAACTCAGGATCAGTAATTGCTGTGAAACATCAAGTTTCTTGGCCAGGTTCTGACCCTATGAATGCTCACTACCCTGCTGGACCAGAAGATCGTAGAAATTTCTACGGTATTACTGGAGTACCGAACACTTGCCTAGATGGTTCTGGGCCGGGAGCACCTAACACTATTGTTACAAGTACTACTATTGGTGCTCGTGCCGCCGTACCTTCTCCATTTACAGTTACTCCTACTTTTAGTGTAGCTAATGGTGTGATTAGTGTAGATGTCGATGTTACCTGTACACAAGCAGTTTCAGGTGACTTGAAAGTTTTTATTGCTGTTGTTGAAAACGAAATTATTTTCTCAACACCTCCAGGATCAAATGGTGAAACTGAATTTTTCAATGTTTTAAAGCAATACATCGGTGGAACTTCAGGAAATGCGGTTGCTGCATCATGGGCTGTTAATGATAACGCTACAGTTTCTGGAAGTTGGACACATACTAACGTTTATGATGAGAATCAGTTGGCTGTTATTGCATGGGTTCAAGATATGACTACTAAGGAGATTCACCAAGCTGGATACGCTCCACCAGTTGCTCAGCACAACTTAAATGCAATGGCATTTGCTGTTGATGGAGTTCCTACGGAAGTTTGTGACGGAAGCATTTCACCTGTTGTTAACATTCGTAATGCGGGTGGAACAGATTTAACTTCACTGACAATTAACTATGATGTTAACGGAACAGCTGCTACTCCTTATACTTGGACTGGTAACCTTCCTTTCTTGTCAAATGAAGATGTAACTCTTCCAGCTTTAGCGTTTAGTGCACAAGCAACTAACACGCTTACGATCACTCTTTCTGCTCCAAATGGTGGAACCGATGAGTTTGCTGGTGACGATGTTATTACTGCTAGTTTCGACGCAGCAAACACTGGAACACAAGATGTTACTTTAACTATTGTCCCTGACAATTATGGTTCTGAAATCACATGGACAGTTAAGAACTCTGGTGGTACAACATTGTACTCTGGTGGGCCTTATACAGATGGTCAAACAACTCCTGAGGTAATTAATATGACATTGGGTGCAAACGATTGTTATGAGTACACTCAGAACGATTCTTACGGTGACGGAATATGCTGTGCTTGGGGTAACGGATCTTACACGCTTACAAGTAACGGATCTACTCTATTGACTGGAGGAGAATTTTCAGATGAAATTACTCGTCTATTTAAAGTTGAACTTGCTGGGATTGATGAGCAAACTTTGGTTAACAACTTTGATGTGTATCCAAACCCAACTAGCGATGTAGCAAATGTTGTTATGAATTTGAACGAAACAGCTGAAGTGATTGTTGAGGTTTATACTGCTAACGGTCAAAAAGTACACGCTTCAAATAAAGGAGAATTGGTAGCAGGAGAGCATGCTTTCACTGTTGACTTCTCTAATTTAGAAGCTGGACTTTACTTTGTTGAAGTTACTGCTGGAAACACTAAAGTTTCTAAGCGAGTTACTAACATGAAGTAATCATTATTAGCTAATTCCTATCATTAGATAGAAATTGATAAAATGGACCGGGTCGACTATAGTCGACCCGGTTTTTTTGTATTATAGATTTATGAAAAACATTGTCATCTTCTCTGGAGCTGGAACAAGTGCCGAAAGCGGTATTCAAACCTTCCGAGATTCAAATGGATTGTGGGAGAACCATAAAATTGAAGAAGTAGCGACTCCTGCCGCATGGAAAAACAACCCGGATCTAGTTACTGAATTTTACAATCTTCGACGCAAGGCAATTCTAGAAGCCAAACCTAATCATGCACATTTCGACATTGCTCGATTAGAAGAATATGCCAGTGTGCAGGTTATCACCCAGAATATCGATGATTTACACGAGCGTTCTGGGAGTTCTTCTGTTCTTCATCTGCATGGCAACATAATGTATGCGAAATCGTGCGGACCGAATCAAGAAAAGGCATACTATAAGATTGATGGAGGAGAACTAACAGAGCAAAACACATGTCCTGAAGGCTATCGCTTACGGCCACATGTCGTCTGGTTTGGAGAAGCTGTTCCTGCCTACGAACAGGCAGCAGAAATACTTAAGTTAGCTGATATTCTTATTGTCCTAGGAACATCCTTACAAGTGCACCCTGCGGCTGGACTTATTCATTATGCAACAAATGCTAAGCACAAGTACATTATTGACCCGAATGTCAACAATCTGTCAGTTCCGAAAGACTTCATTAAAATAGAGGGTGGAGCTATTGAGGGAATTAAAAATGTTCTAGAAAAACTAAAAAGAGACTTATCAGATTAGACATTTTTCTTCTAAAGAAGATTACTTTTTGGCCTTATTGTGCTCTTTAACGTAATTTTCAATAGCACCAGTCATCGATGGTGCATTTGGTTGAGGAGCATGCAAATCCAATCGCAATTTGTTATTTACAATCGCATTAGCCGTAGTCGGTCCAAAAGCGGCAATTACAGTCTTTTTCTGCTTAAATTCTGGAAAATTCTTCAATAATGATTCAATACCACCTGGACTATAAAAAACAAGCATGTCATAATATACATCTTCCAAATCGGAAAGATCTGAAGCCACTGTTCTATACAATACAGCTTTCGTAAATTTAAAATCATTCTCTTGAAGAGTCATTGGAATTCTATCTCTTAAACGATCCGTACAAGGTAGAAGAAAGTGCTCTTTCTTGTGCTTTTTTAATACGTCAACGAGATCAACAATTGTTTGTTTACCAAAAAAGATTTTACGCTTTCTATAGGCAACATATTTCTGTAGATAGTAGGCAACGGCTTCTGAAATGCAAAAATATTTCATGCTGTCAGGCACTTCAAAACGCATCTCTTCAGCTATTCGGAAATAATGGTCAACAGCTGTCTTGGATGTTAGTATGACTGCTGTGTGTTCGCTCAAATCCACCTTTTGAGATCTAAACTCTTGCGCATCAATCCCTTCTACGTGAATGAATGACCTAAAATCAATCTTAAGACCGTATTTTTCAGCCAAATCAAAATATGGAGACTTCTTACCCTCAGGCTTCGGTTGAGATACCAAAATTGTATTTATTGCCAATGTCCTAGTCTTTAATTAAACTATCAAATTACCACTTGAAATCCCTCAACAATAAGTAGTAAGCTACAAATAGTGGGAGAATTTCGAGGGTGCAAAAATACAAAATTATATAATACCATGAAACCCCTCGTAAATAAACCACTAGTATGCTCTTGAATAAACGAATGATCGTTTCGATAATAAATACCCAAATAACAACTATTAAAAAAAAGGACTCTCCAAAAGAATGTAGGGACAATACGAGCGCGATGACGAAAAACAATAACCCTAAGAGCTGTGTCCCCACTAATTTCATTTCGATTGGTTCAGTAAAAACCTGTCGCTCCCCCACAATAAAACCTAATACCAACATACTTCCCAATGACCATAATAGCAAGGCTAATGGTACAATACCAATTAGAAGCAATTCATTGTTCATTTGAACGCCAGAAAAGCCCGAAATGATGGTTAAAACTACACTAAAAGAAACTAGGTAATTAATAATTAAGAGAATAGACCCTCCTTTATTTAAAGCATATGATTCTCTAATGAATGTATGAAGACTTTGAATTTTGGTATTTGAAATTATAAGAGAAGAGAAGATATCAGTTTTCAAAAGTTTTGCAATAGAAATTAATAGAAATGCTGTGAATAGACCGAATCCTATCACGGGGGTTAGAAGAGACTCTCTTAAGGTCAATTCATCCGGGATTGCTGCTAGAACCATTGTATTTACTCCTACTAAAGTCATGAAAAACCCATGTTTTGCAATGTAACAAAGTTACTTTTTGTAATTAACAATTATCTAACAGACAATAAAAATATCGTTAAATTTGTTGTCATAAATAGAACATCATTATGAAAACTGATTTATACGTACATCCAGATTATTACAACATGGATGACCTGCTTTCCGAAGAACACAAACTTGTCAGAGATGCCGCACGCGCATGGGTGAAAAAAGAAGTTTCACCTATAATTGACGAACACTATGAAAAGGCAACTTTCCCAAAGCACCTATTGAGTGGTTTGGGAGAAATTGGTGCCTTTGGCCCCTACATCCCAGAGGAGTATGGAGGTCCTGGCCTAGATCAAATTTCTTATGGTCTGATTATGCAAGAACTTGAACGTTGCGATTCAGGACTTCGCTCAACCGCTTCAGTACAGAGCTCACTCGTTATGTATCCAATTTGGAAATACGGTAGTGAAGCCCAGAAACAAAAATACCTCCCCAAATTAGCTACTGGTGAGATGATTGGATGTTTTGGGTTAACGGAACCAGATCATGGTTCAAACCCAAGCGGCATGTTGTCAAATTTTAAAGATGCTGGTGATCACGTAATTTTGAATGGTGCAAAAATGTGGATTTCAAATGCTCCTTTTGCTGATATCGCTGTAGTTTGGGCAAAAAATGAAGAAGGTCGTATTCACGGCTTAGTAGTAGAAAGAGGGATGGAAGGATTTTCTACTCCTGAAATGCATGGGAAATTGTCTTTAAGAGCCTCTGCAACAGGTGAATTAATATTTGATAATGTTAAAGTTCCAAAAGAAAATATATTACCAAATAAATCTGGTTTGGGTGCACCACTTGGTTGTCTTGATTCAGCACGATTTGGTATTGCTTGGGGAGCTCTTGGTTCTGCAATGGATTGTTATGATCAAGCATTACGCTACTCAAAGGAACGAATCCAATTTGATGTTCCAATTGGTGCTTTTCAGTTAACACAAAAGAAACTTGCCGAAATGATTACTGAAATCACAAAAGCTCAATTGCTAACACTTCGGTTAGGACAACTAAGAAATGAAGGCAAAGCAACCTCAGCACAAATTTCTATGGCAAAGCGAAATAATGTTGAAATCGCATTAAATATTGCTCGAGAAGCTCGCCAGATTCACGGTGGTATGGGTATCACTGACGAATACTCTATAATGCGCCATATGGCAAACCTTGAGTCTGTTGTTACCTACGAGGGAACACATGATATACACCTACTAATTACTGGATTAGACGTAACTGGTATTCCTGCATTTTCGCGTGACATGCCCGATTTAAGCAAAATGAAATAAGAAAAAGGAGACTTTCAATGGTGACTAGAAAGCGATTCCAAATAAATTATTAAGAGGCTTCGGCCTCTTTTTTTGCTAAAGAATATCCGACTTGTCCTGAATTCTAGATCCGCCCCATTCAACAACAGTGAACCCTCTTCGCTCTTTCTTTAGCATGTCTAGGTTCTGTTCTTTGATTATTGTTGGTTTTGTCAGTGACTGAAAAACCATCATCACCCGAATCAATGTCTCAGGCTCTGGAATAATTTCTAATTGGGCCATTTCTTCATATTCTGACGTGGAAAAATGAATCAAATTATAAGGATTCTTCTCTAATTCTGGCAACCAATAAATAATAAACTCATTTGCCTCTCTTCTCGTTAAACCCAAAGTCTCAAGTGCCCTTTCAAGAAAAATAATACTTTCACTTCCCTTCACGACAGTCCCTTCCTCAACCCTAAACTCTTTATTATTCTGTCCTTCCCAATATAAAGCGTAGTATTCTTTGCCATTGCCGTCTCGGAGAGTGCCGTCCGGTGAAGCCGTGACTTCCCAACCCTTATTATACTCCGGATAAGTATGACTGAGCTTACCATCCAAGTTGATCCGTACCTCTACTCGTTGTTCTTTTTCCGGATATAGATAAATGATGGGTTTCGCTAGGCCATCCATTTCATCATAATTAATTTTGTAGACAGTAGTATCTAAAACACCCATATTGAATACTTCATGTAATTCTAGCTCTCCCCAATCATTATTTATTCTAACCTCTCCATCCAATATACCATCTGTAAAATTTAACTCATAATACAAGTCTTCTCTTAAGCTCTTAGGGTGAAAATAAGCCAGAAGTTTACCTGTAAGTAATTCACCATTAACAGAAATTGGTTGCTTGAATGAGTTCTTTTGCATAATTGTATACAAATTATTATCCTCAGACGACTCTTCATGCATACTTGTCATCAAACTAACGACTAGATCTCCAACAGGAAGTCTTTTTAATGAAAATTTGACGTCACTAATTAATAATTTGCCCATTCGCTGATCAAAAGTCCAATCCGTGCCGAATGGAGATAATAAAGACTTCTTAAATTCACCCTTCTCATATTCCCGTGAAATAAATGATTTTCCTTTAGGGTCCTTAATTGTACATTCGCCATTTGGAACACCATTTAATAAAGAATAAGAAACCATTTCTACTTTCTTATCTCTTGTATAGAACACTTTCACTGTTGCTGTCAGTTTATCATAAGGGCGGTTGAGTTTGAAGTGACTTTCGGCTAAGCCTATCATCTCCTCTGATACGTCATTACCCTTTCCAAATGGAATAATATGCACTTCAGTGTAGTCAGCCATATCTTCCGAGCTTTCTAACCCATCTTTGTATGTATAGAAGCACTGCTCTGGTCCATCAAGACCACCTTCAATTGTTAATACCATTGGTTTCTGATCATCTGGTTCTTTATCAGTATTACCGGTGATCATTTCTAACTTTGACTCCGTAGAGCCGGTCTCTGGTATCGAATTACAAGAAACGAAAGCGCAAAGCGCAACGAGGTATACTAAGCTTAATCTCATAACATTTGGTGGTTAAGTATTCTATTTCATTATTTCGCGCATTACAAATGAACTCTGAACATGAGCAATACTAGGTATCGTAGCAAGATGCTCTCGCAAAAAGTCTTCGTAAGCATCCATGTCTAAAACTTCTATCAGTAGAGCATAATCATGGTCACCAGCAATGTGATAGCAAGCTGATACTTGAGGTAAATTCACCACCTGGTTTTCAAATTTCTTTAATAAACCTAGTCGATGCTCCTTTAACGAAACTTGACAAAACACTTGCAAGTTCTTCCCAATCTTCTTTTTGTTCAACTGTACTGTGTATCCGGTTATGACTCCACTTCGTTCTAGCCTCCGAACGCGCTCATAGGTAGGAGTTATTGTCAGTCCAATCTGCCCGGCAATCTCTTTCATCCCCAATTTCGAGTTTCCTTTTAGAATCTCGATTATCTTATTATCAATTCTATCCATAAATCACCAGATAATTTTTCCGATTACCCTTCATTTTATCATCCTATTCAGAATAAATATACTGTTTTTACGTATTAAAAAGTGTATTTTTCTATTCAAACCATTATATGTAGTCTTGTTTGTATGTTTGAGTATAAACAATAGATGTCTATGAATTATAATCAGTTAAAACCAGAAAGTTTAATGATGAGTTATGGGTACAAACCATCACTCTCCGAAGGAGCTATTAAATGTCCAATTTTTCAAACATCCACGTTTGTATTTAATAATGCCATGGAAGGCAAGCGCTTCTTTGAAGTCGCCTATGGCCTTCGTGAAAAGGAACAAGATGAAGAGCTTGGGCTTATCTATAGCCGATTAAACAACCCTGATTTAGAGATTCTAGAAAACCGTCTATGTCTCTGGGATGGAGCAGAGGATTGTGCTGTATTTGAAAGTGGTATGTCAGCGATTTCTACGGTTATGATGGAATTTATGCAGCCAGGTGATCTTCTGCTGTATAGTAAGCCAGTATATGGAGGTACAGACCATTTTATCAATCATTTTTTGAAGAAACTCAATATCCAAAGTGTAGGGTTTCGTGCTGGCGAAACCAAAGAAGAGATAATTCAAAGAATTAAAGATTCTGGACGTGCCGATAGACTCGCAATGATCCATATCGAAACACCTGCAAATCCAACAAATGCAATCATAGATATCGAACTTTGCGCAGAAATTAAAGCTCATTTCGAAACAGAAGAAAAAGAAGTCATTCTATCAGTAGATAACACATATATGGGCCCTCTTTGGCAGCATCCATTAAAGCACGGAGCCGACCTTGTGTTATATTCGGCAACTAAGTACATTGGAGGGCATTCAGATGTTATTGCGGGAGCTTGTCTTGGGTCAAAGAAAGACATGGTTCGCGTTAAAGGCCTCCGGACATTTCTAGGGAATATGGCTGGACCATGGACTGGTTGGCTCCTAATGAGGAGTCTTGAAACATTAAAGGTTCGTATGGATCAGCAAGCAAAAAATGCTGAGTTTGTTGCCGAATTCTTAAATCAACACCCTAACGTAGCTCGTGTTTATTATCTTGGTAACACAGCAAAAAACGGATCACCAATTGAGAAAGAAGTACTGAAACGCCAATATATTTCTTATGGAGCTATGATTGCATTTGACATCAAAGGAGGAGAGAAGGAGGCCTTTCAATTTCTTGACAATCTTAAGTTGATTAAATTGGCAGTTTCACTTGGCGGTACCGAAAGTCTAGCAGAGCATCCACAAACCATGACACATGCAGATGTTGATCCAGAGGACAAGAAGGCAATGAACATTACAGAAAAACTAGTTAGACTTTCTATCGGAGTGGAAAACGCCCAAGACTTAATCAATGATATTGATCAAGCATTAAAAATTAATTACTAATTTGCGTTCCACAACATACTTTTTCTACTAACATATAATGACCTGTTTCTTTCAGTTCATTTTATGTGAGTGAGGTAAAAGCTACACTATGAAGAACTTACTACTGCTGTTCACATTAATTTATGTGAACATTCAACTTAATGCGCAACCTCATTCAGAAGGCTGGAAAGTCGATTATTCAAAGAGTAAATCTTTTATTGAAAACAAAGGGCAATTCGATTCCGATGAAAATGAATTCACCGGTAAAATTCGATACGCAATTGATTTTGGTGCAACTAGAATCTACTTTGGAGAAAAAGGAGTTACTTATGGTTTTAGAAAACTCACTAAAAAATCAAAAGAAGAACGTAAACAAATATTAGCTCAAGGAGCTAAATCATTTCAAGACCACAAACAATCTGAAAAGCTTATTGGAAAGTTCCTAGTCAAGACAGATCAAGTAAACCTTCTTTGGAAGAACCCTTCTTCAAAATGTGAAATCAAAGGATTGGGTACCACTGCAGATTATCATAGTTATACTTTTCAATCAAGTATAGGTGACTATATTAGCGAGAACCATATTAAAGGATGCGAAAAATTGGTCTACGAAAATCTATATCCAAACATAGATTTAGAATACACGGTCCATCCAATTATAGGTGTAAAATATGCTTATATTTTACACCCAGGTGCCAATTTAAATGATATTGATTTAGCATACGATCGAGCGCCTTTCATTGATAATGGAGAAATTCATATATCAACCTTATTTGGAGATATTATAGACCATGCGCCCGTCACTTTTTATGAAGATGATGAAAATGATATTATTCCTTCATCTTATTCTTATCACAATGGGCATGTCACTTTCAAACTGGCCGAGTATGATGATTCTAAAACAGTTGTAATCGACCCGTGGGTTCAAACTCCAAACTTTGCACTGGACTGGGATGTTGTCTGGGAATGTGATTATGACGGGAGCGGTAATGTATATGTTATTGGTGGTATTGACAATATGCAGCTTCTCAAATATAATTCGACAGGCGCACTGCAATGGACACACAACACACCATATGACACTATAAATGGAGATTGGTTGGGGGCCTTAATTGTGGATGATGCAGGCACCTCATATGTAACGCAAGGAGTTGACGCCCGAATTGAAAAAGTTGATGCCGCAGGTAATGTCGTCTTCTACAATGCCTCACCTGGCGGGCCAGGTATTGGTATTAGCACAGAATTCTGGACATTGGCTTTTAACTGTGACCAAACTAAACTAACAACTGGCGGCGCTGGAGGAAACTTGAATATTCACGGTCGTGTTTATGATATAAACACAAATAATGGTGATGTCAACAGTACATCAATGGTAACCGCCCCCATGGGCATAACCATACCTCCTAATTTTCAAGAAATTAGAGGCATGAGTGCTGCGCCCAATGGCAAGTACTATTTTATAACGCTTGATTCAATTGGCTACATCTCGGACAACCTAGCATTATGTCCAAATAATGAACCACTCTTCAAAACAAATAGTGGTTTCAGTTGGGGATACTACACCGACAATTGGAGAACGGGGAATTCAGGTCTGAAAGTTATTCGTGCTGACTCCAATTATGTTTATGTTCATCGGGGTAATCAACTGCAACGTAGATCTCTTGTTGACTTATCAGTTATAACTACTGTATCTATACCAAACGGAGTATTCCAAAATCAAATATTTAATGGTAATCAGAATCATAATGCTGGTTTAGATATAGATCAATGCGGTAATATTTATGTTGGCTCAACGGATGGTGTTTACGTATACAATTCATTAATGGCACAAACTGGTTTTTATCCTACTGCATATACAGTGTATGACGTAAGGGTAAATACAAATGGGGAAATTATTGCTTGTGGCGGTACTGGAGATGAAACTTCAAATATACGTTCTGGAGGCGTACAAACTTTCGGTGCATCAGCTTGTTTACCAATTTCATTTACGTGCTGTAACACTGCTATGTGCATCCCAGATACGCTATGTGATTCTGATTTACCAATATCGATTGTGGCGGCAGAAGCTGGTGGAGTTTGGAGCGGAGGTGCATATATTAACTCTTCTGGTAGTTTTGACCCTTCTATTGCAGGGCCTGGCGTTCACCCTGTTACATATACATTGTCTTGTGGATCAGAAACAATTATGATTGTAGTTGAAAGTTGTCCAATCTTATCCATATGTGAACAATTAAATGGAGATTTAACTGCCTCAGGGGGAACAGGTGTATATTCTTGGTCATATGGAACCGTTAATCCTAGCACTTCAATTAACACGGAACAAGAATGTATTGACTGTATCTTCGCTACACCACAATACATTGGGTTTCCTCCATTCGCAATTTATACAGGTTGCGATATGACCACTTGTCCAGGAGATACCACTTGGACGCAATATGCAACTGGGGTTAACACTTTGGCTCCTCCATCCTATCCTATATTGATTAGCGATGGAAACGTTTCAACAACAATTGATAATGCCGGAGAATTGGTCGCCTGCTCAGTAGATCCATGTGCAGGTGTAACTCTCACAATGAATGTAGTTTCTCAATCAGACCCTAACTGTTTTGGAGGAATGGATGGTTCTGCAACTGTTAGTGCAACAGGAGGAATAGCTCCCTATACTTATACTTGGTCGCCTGGATCGATGTCAGGCGCTACTCAAAATTCGCTTGGAGAGGGAACTTATACCATTTCAATTCAAGATGCTAATGGTTGTTTAGACTCTGGAACAGTCGTAATAGGTGAGCCTAATGAACTCATAGCATCTGCAACGACCACTATGGCGACTTGTGGAAATAGTGATGGAACAGCAACTGGGTCCGCATCTGGAGGAACAGGATCATTAACGTATGCTTGGACACCTTCTGGAGGCACTGGGCTAACAGCAACAGGTCTGGCGCCAGGTTCATATACCTTTACTGTAACGGACCAAAACAATTGTTCTGCTAATACTACAATTACCATAACTACTGCTGGTGGTCCAACCCTGTCATTGGATAACTCGAGTGACCCAAGTTGTTTTGGTGGCACTGACGGTTCGGCAACAGTATCTGCAACTGGAGGCTCGCCTTCATACTCCTATAATTGGATGCCAGGGTCTCTAAGTGGAAGTTCACAATCTACTTTAAGCTCAGGGACTTATACAGTTACTGTGACAGATCAGAGTGGGTGTTCAGATGTAATTACATTGACACTTAATGAACCAGCAGAAATATCCCTAGATACAACAAACCTCATCCCTGCCAACTGCGGAACAAGTGATGGGTCTGCAAGCGTTATTGCTGGGGGAGGTACTGGTTCATATTCGTATTTATGGAGTCCACAAGGTGGAACTTCAAGCACAGCCAACAACATTCCAGGAGGAGCATATGTCGTTACGGTTACAGATCAAAATAACTGTACTGCCGATATTTCTTTTACACTTCCAACTATTGGTGGACCGATGGTTTCAATACTCTCTTCAACCAATGTTTCATGTTATAGTCTTTCAGATGGTGAAGCAAATGCTTTGGCCACAGGAGGAACCACACCATATACATACGTTTGGAGTCCGTCGGGTGCAACTGGCGCAAATGCAACTGGTTTAAACGCAGGAGTTCATACCTTAACAGTAACAGATGCTGGGGGGTGTGTTGGAACCGTCAGTGTGTCTATCAGCGAACCATCTGAAATTGATGTTGTCAGTGTTGTTACCGATGAAAATTGTGGATTATCAGACGGAGCTATTAGTTTAACTGTATCAGGCGGGAGTCCTGGTTACTCCTATTTATGGTCTCCTGGACAAGAAACTACTAGCGCAATTACAGGGATAACTAACGGTAATTATAATGTTCAGATAACCGATAATAACGGATGTATCGTATCTGACAATTTTATAGTTAGTTCTATCGGTACAATTCCAATAAATGCAATCCCTGAAGTATCAACTATTAACTTAGGAGAAAGTGTTCAATTAAACGTGTCTGGAGGAACATCCTATTCATGGTCGCCATCTAGTGGTTTAGATTGTGATGACTGCGATAATCCAATTGCCAGCCCAACTGTCACAACAACTTATATCGTAATAGGTGTCGATGAAAATGGTTGTACTGGGATGGACACAGTAACAATATATGTTGAACAATCGTGTGGTGATTTATACGTGCCTAATATCTTTTCTCCGAATGGAATGGGGCCAGCAGAAAATGAGCAATTATGTGTTTATGGAAGTTGCATTGCTGAGCTTCAATACACCGTATTTAATCGATGGGGAGAAATGGTATTTGAAACAAATTCAGTAGACAATTGCTGGGATGGAAACTTTAAAGGTAAACCTGCCATAACGGGAGTCTACGCATACAAATTACATGCTGTGCTCTTTAACGGCGATGTCGTTGAAGATCATGGAAATGTAACACTAACTCGCTAATACTTAACGAGATGAAATATATATTCTTTCAAACTCTGATTATTGGTGCTTTTGCTATTGCAACTAACAATTCACTAGCACAAGATGTCCATTTCTCTCAAATGCAATATTCGCCCATGCTCCTGAATCCAGGATTAGCTGGTCTGAATTCACCGTTACAAGCAATTGTTAATTATCGTACCCAATGGAAGAGTATTGCTTCTCCATATAAAACAATAAATGCATCGGTAGATGGAAGGTTTAACGAGAAGAAACGATCAAAAAAAGGAATCATCGCGGGAGGACTGAATTTCTTTAATGACCAGGTAGGTGATTTAAAAATGACAACCAACAATGTTAATATCAATTTGGCCTATCACTTAATACTTGATCGCAAACAAACGATAGGACTAGGTATTTATGGCGGTTTTACTCAAAGAGGAGTTGCCTCCAGTGACGGTAGGTGGGGTTCGCAATATGATGGGACGGCCTACAATGAAGGACTGACAAGTGGAGAAGAATTCAATACTCCTTCCTTTTCATTCATTGATGCTGGAACTGGAATAGTTTATTCTTACAAAAAAAATGAAGGCTATTCAACTCAAAACAATCAGAGAACCGTAAACGCGGGTGCCGCATTTTACCATGTGAATTCACCCAATTACTCATTTATTAATAAAGAGGATGAAAAATTACCCATGCGTTGGTCAATATTTGCAAACGCCACTATTGGTTTCCAAAACTCGAATGGTGCTTTAATGCCTGGGTTCTATTTCAATCGGCAGAAGTCAAATATGGAAATCCTTTACGGAACATATTATAGATTTACCTTAGGTGAAGGTTCCAGAGTAACAGGAAGAAAGAAAGCGTTCTATTTCGCTTTAGGTCTTTTTCACCGTTGGGGTGATGCTCTTGTTGCCAAATCATTACTTGAATACGGTCCTGTTTCTGGTGGGTTTGCGTATGACATAAACATTTCTTCACTAACAGAAGTGTCTCATGCAAGAGGAGGATTCGAAGTATTTTTAAGGTACAATATGACCACCGTAAATGGTCAATCGAGATCAATGGTTCGTTAATGGATTGATCGTACATCCTTAATATTCAATTGAATTGTTTCTCGTCCATTCCAACGATTTGTTTCAATTGTGTAGACAACATCAAATGGAATCCCTGAGGAAACATCATTGAGCTTTTCGGGCATATTAAATCCAATACCATCGATGACAACATCGTTATGAGGTTGAGTCATTGAAAGTTTGAGATGTAAATCTTTTAACAATCGAACATCTGTAGAGAAAACATTTCGACTAATAAAAACAGGTTTCATATTGCCAGGTCCATGTGGCTCAAATTGTTTGAGAATCCGTTTTAATTTCGGAACCATTAATCGATTCTCTTCTCTGGAAAAAATCTGCTCAAAGCCTAATTCAATATCAATATTCTGTTCTTCAGTCAATAACTCACGATCAATTGATTCGGATACAACTTTCTCAAATGCAATTTTAAAAGCATCTAAATTCTCTGGTTTAAGCGACATTCCTGCAGCGTATTTGTGGCCACCAAATTGCTCAAGATACATTTCGCATTTCACCAACGCTTCGTGGATGTCAAACCCCTTTATAGATCTAGCTGAACCAGTTACTACGCCTTCACTTTCTGTCAGAACTATTGTTGGCTTATAGTGTTTCTCAATTATTCTTGAAGCCACAATTCCAACAACACCCTTATGCCAATTTTTATGAAAAACAACCGTCGAGCAGACTTGTTCAGATTTTGTATCGTTTGCAATCATTTCAAGTGCTTCTTCTGTTATCAACTTGTCTAACTCTCTTCTCTCGAGGTTGTCGGCATTTATTTCCTCTGCGAGCTGATGAATTTCACTTTCATCATCAGATATCATCAACTTAACAGCAAATATCCCAGATCGTAATCGACCAACAGCATTAATCCTAGGTGCAATAGTAAAAACGACATCTGTCAGTGAAAGCGGGAACTCTTTCTTTGCCAAGCGTAAAATTTCTTTAAATGCTCGTCTTGGTTGCTGATTAAGTAATCGCATACCGTGATGACACAACGTCCTATTTTCTCCAGTTATAGGCACTATATCTGCTCCAATACTAACGGCAACAAGGTCAAGTAATTCGTACAATCTCTCATATGCCCAATTATTACGGTCGCACAGAGCCTGCAATAACTTAAAACCAACTCCACATCCCGATAAATCATTATACGGGTATGAACAATCTGAACGCTTTGGATCTAAAATAATACCATCCGGAAGAGTGTCTCCCGGTGTATGATGGTCACATACTATAAAATCAATGCCACGATCCTTTGCATAAGTAATTTTGTCATTTGATTTAATTCCACAATCCAATGCAATAATTAATTCAACATCGTTATCATACGCCAAGTCAATTCCTTTTTTACTCAACCCATACCCCTCTGTGTAACGATCCGGTATGTAGAACTCAATTGGTAAGGTGTCTTTTAGAAAAGAATAAAGCAGCGCAACAGCCGTCGTGCCATCGACATCATAGTCACCAAACAACATCACTCTTTGTTGCTCTTCAATTGCTTCCTGAAGACGCTCCACAGCAACATCCATATCTTTCATTAAAAAAGGATCGTGTAACTCTTCCAAACTTGGTCGAAAAAATCGTTCTGCTTCTTTGTAAGTATCAATCCCACGCTGCAATAACAGCTCCGCCACAACTGGATCAACTTTTAAGTTTGAACGGAACTCATCGACAACTGTACTATCTATTGGTGTTTTAACAAGCCATCTTTTTTGCATGCATTTTAAGTTTTCGTAATTTGGTAATTGTAAATTTAGGTGCTCTTATATTTAAGTTATGAAAATAATTGGTTTACTCACAAGTCTTTTCCTCACCTTTTTTACAATAGGACAAAAGTCCTATTATTTTTCCGAACCACTCCCATCTCCCGATGCAAAAATCAGTAATGTTGACGCTAATCATTTTGGATTTTACAGGTCTGAATCTGCTGCGCATTCATATGAAATCAATAATGATGGGGTTTTCATTATTTCGACATCAATTTCATCTATGAGCAGAGAAAGTGTGCGCGAATCATCGAGCTATAGCGTTCGGAATAGTTACATTTTTGGCGTTATAAAAAATGACTCTTTACCTTGTGTTCTAGATGGCGAAAGGTACTATTTCGGTATTCGGAACAAAGATGTTCTAATTGGCACTTCGTCCAAAAACGCTTTGACAAAAATTGGCTCTGGTAAATACATTCTCAACCATTATGAAGATGGCCTATTCACACCTTCACTTTTAAAATTTGAAGGGAACAAACTTTTAGTGGAAGAATTCAATTATG
>NODE-17-length-59298-cov-7.60662_pt1 | contig 59298 bp, 54 predicted proteins | sample MGYA00139097_ERZ477577 | MGnify/ENA metagenome assembly ERZ477577
GGAATTTTCTGGGAACAAAACTACCATGGTAGTTTTTGGTTAAAAAATGAACAAATCGATCAACTACGCATATTGCTGCTCTCTGCACCCAATGAATTCATGCTTAAGTCAATAATATATTAAGACCGTAACCACTCATGAATGAGTAAATACTTTTTTCGTAAATTGGACCAATAAACGCGTAATAGTAACCCCACTTATCACTCCATGCAACGCCCTTATTCCAACGAGAATGAGTTATACAAACTCATAATTGAAACTACCAATGAAGGTATTTGGATGATTGATGAAAACAATGTCACCAATTATGTCAACAAAAAAATGGAAGACATCTTGGGTTACTCCGAAAATGAAATGCTTGGAACAGGTTTGTTTGACTTCATGGATGCTGAGGGAATTGAAATCGCTACTAAAAATCTAGAAAGAGGGAAGCAGGGCATAGAAGAAAGCCACGAATTTAAATTCAAATCAAAAGACGGTCGAGATGTCTGGACGATGATTAACACCAGTCCAATAACAATCGACAAAATCTATCGTGGAGCACTCGCAATGGTAACAGATATAAGCGAAGCAAAGTCACGAGAGACCCAAATCAAGGATAGTTATTACAGCTACATTTCTCTTTTTGAAGATTCGCCAGTCCCCATTTGGGATGAAAATTTCTCTAAAATCAAGTTGTACATAGACAACCTAAAAACAGAAGGAGTAGAAGACTTTCGTTCTTACTTTAGAGATCACCCAAACAAACTTGAAGAATGCACATCGCTACTTATAATCAACAACATTAATCAAGCCGTAGTCGAAATAAATGAGGCCGATTCAAAAGAACAAGTACTCAAAGGATTCAGAAAGCTCCTTACAAGGAATTCAGCTGAATACGCTATCGAGCAGTTAGTAGCCATTGCAGAAGATAAGTCATCATGTGAATTCGACGCGGAACTCCTCACCTTTAAAGGAAACACACGCCATGTCCATCTGAAATGGTCTGTGGTTAAAGGGCATCAAAAAGATTATTCCCGCGTCTATTTGAGTACCACCGATGTTACGAAAAGGATTGTCGATGAAAACCTTTCTTTACAAAATTCAAATCGAGAAAAGGCCGTATTACTAAAAGAAATTCATCATCGTGTCAAGAACAACCTGCAAATTATCAGCAGCTTGCTAAACCTTCAATCACATGGAATTGAGGATCAAAAGATGAAAGAAATATTTAACATGAGTCTGAACCGTGTTAAATCTATGGCAACTGTTCATGAATTGTTATATCAGTCGAATGATTTTTCTGGAATTGACTATCGAGAATACCTTAAAAAGGTAGTTTTTTCGCTGATAGAGTCAATGAAAGGTGAAGAAAATAACATTGCTGTTCATTTAAAGGTGGACAATGTCAGACTAAACATCAACACTTCTATCCCACTTGGACTGTTAATTAATGAAATTATAACAAACTCATTAAAACATGGAATCCTTAATAACGACACTGGTGATTTGTATTTAGAAATATATTGCGAAGAACACCCGAATTACATTCTTAAAATAGGAGATAATGGAAAGGGTATCCCGTCAAGCCTTGACATTGAATCAACAGATACACTTGGACTTCAACTCGTAACAAGTCTTGTTGAACAACTCATGGGTTCCATCGAACGTAGTTTTGAACAACAAGGGACACACTATGTGATACGTTTTCAAGAACTTGCGCAACAAAGTCAAGAATAGCGACTAGTAAATCAGCTGCCTACTTCTTTACAAACTGTGTCAAAATGACAATTTTTTGTCCCTCAACCTTACCTTCAATTTGTTCGGCATTATCATGAACAAGCGATATATTCCTAACTGCCGTTCCGCGTTTAGCTATAAGACTCGAACCCTTCACATTCAAATCTTTGATGATTACGACTGAATCTCCTTGGTTGAGTTGAACACCATTACTGTCTCTATGCACTAACTTCTCCTCTAAATCATCCGCAACACCTTCTTTAGCCCATTCTAGAATATCATCTTCTAGGTAAATCATATCTAATAAATCAACGGGCCATCCTTCAGATTTCAAAGTATTCAGCATTCGATAAGCAATGACTTTTACGGCTGGCACCTCACTCCACATACTATCATTGAGACAACGCCAATGATTTGCATCGATATCAACCGTCTCTTCCAATTGATCTTTGCACGTTCCGCATATGTGTGCAACCTCATCCGCATTAGCTCCATTCTTTGGCGCTACGACATAAATACTTAATTCATCTGTGCTTCCACACAATTCACACTGACCATTACTTCTTGCTGACAACTCCTTTTCTAAACTCATATTTGATGATTTGAACCCAATATTACAGTTTATTGATGAAATACGCACTCGATTGAACAGAAACAGACATTGGAATCTGGATATTTTTCTCGACGGTAATAGGTTACTTTTTTCTGTATTCCAAGTTCTTATTCAAAACTTCAAGATTCCATTATTTCACTAGGTACAAATAGCAATTCCTCGGCCAGAATTATTAATTTTACAGCTTACTTTTTATTATGGCAGACACACGGTATAATCTTCGCGGAGTTTCGGCAGGAAAAGAGGACGTTCACAATGCGATAAAGAACGTTGACAAGGGTTTGTTCCCTCAGGCATTTTGTAAAATCGTACCTGATCACTTAACTGGTGACGATGACTATTGTGTAGTTATGCATGCTGATGGTGCCGGAACAAAATCATCTCTAGCTTACATGTATTGGAAGGAGACAAGTGATCTTTCTGTTTGGAAAGGAATCGCTCAAGATGCCTTGATCATGAATATAGATGATTTGTTATGCGTTGGTGCGACTGATAACATCTTGCTTTCATCCACTATTGGTCGCAATAAAAATCTAATTCCTGGAGATGTCATTTCTGCAATAATAAATGGAACAGAGGAATTATTAAAAAACTTAAGAAGTCAAGGAATTGGAATTCATTCAACCGGAGGTGAAACAGCCGACGTTGGTGATTTAGTTCGAACGATTATTGTTGACTCAACCGTCGTTTGTCGTATGAAACGAGAAGACGTAATATCCAATCACAACATTCAAGATGGAGACGTTATTGTTGGGTTATCATCTTTTGGTCAAGCCTCTTACGAAGATCAGTATAACGGAGGGATGGGAAGTAATGGCCTAACTTCAGCAAGACACGACGTATTCAATAAAGAACTTGCTACAAAATATCCCGAAAGCTTTGACCCATCAGTACCGAACAACCTCGTGTATTCAGGATCTAAAGGGATCACTGAAAAAACTGACTCTCCTCTTAACGCAGGTAAATTGGTTCTTTCACCAACGCGAACGTACGCTCCTGTAATCAAGAAAATTATTGACAATCACAGAGACGATATCCATGGAATGGTACATTGCTCTGGCGGTGCTCAAACTAAAGTTTTGCACTTTGTAGATAACGTTCATGTAATCAAGGACAACTTATTTGAAATTCCACCTTTATTCAAGTTGATTCAGGAGGAATCCGGAACAGAGTGGAAAGAAATGTATAAGGTATTCAATATGGGACACCGCATGGAACTATATGTACCACAAGAATTGGCTGAAGCTATCATCGCCATATCAAAATCATTCAACATAGATGCTCAAATAGTTGGACGAGTTGAAGCTAATGACGGTAAAAAACTGACAATTAATTCGCCATATGGCGAGTTCATCTACGAATAATGAACGATTTATTAAAGAAACTTGAGGCCATAAACATCCGCTTTATAGAAGTGGGCACCCTTATTGTCGATCCAGACATTATTGGTGACATGAAACGCTATGTCAAGTTAAACAAAGAATACAAGGATCTCGAAGAGATCGTTGCAGTTTATAAGGAATACAAAAGCCTCATTGACAATCTTGAAAGTTCCAAGGAGTTACTTAAGGAAGAGGTCGACCCTGAAATGAGGGAAATGGCAAAAGCCGAAATTGACGAGTTGGAATCACGTCGTCCCAAAATGGAAGAAGACATTAAAATGATGTTAATTCCAAAAGACCCTGAAGATGAAAAATGTGCCATAATGGAATTCCGTGCTGGAACGGGAGGAGATGAAGCTTGTATCTTTGTTGAAGATTGTTTCCGAATGTACACCATGTACTTCAAAGAAAGAGGCTGGCCTTATGAGATAGTCAACTCAAATGAAGGAGGAACCGCTGGATACAAAGAAATCACAATAAACATTGATGCCCCAGCCGCCTATGGCGTGCTAAAATTCGAGTCTGGAGTCCATCGAGTGCAAAGAGTTCCCGAAACAGAATCTCAGGGGCGTGTTCACACATCCGCAATTACAATTGCCGTATTACCAGAAGCCGAAGATGTAGATGTTGACTTGAACATGGCAGACGTTAGACGTGATACATATCGTGCATCTGGAGCAGGTGGCCAGCACGTAAACAAAACAGAATCAGCAATTCGCTTGACTCATATTCCAACTGGAGTTGTAGCCGAATGTCAAGATGGGCGTTCACAGCATAAAAATCTTGAAAAAGCGATCTCAATGCTCCGATCACGTTTGTACCAAATAGAGTTAGATAAAGCTCAAAACGAACGAGCAGAACACAGAAAATCGCTTGTTTCAACTGGTGATAGATCTGCAAAAATCAGGACTTACAACTACCCACAAGGAAGGATCACTGACCACCGAATTAATAAAACGATGTACAACTTGAGTGCGTTTATGAACGGTGATTTGCAGGAAATGATTGATGCTCTTAAAATGGCAGAAAATGCAGAAAAACTAAAGGGAGAAACCGTATAATCTTCGAATTGAAGAATACAGAACTAATAGACAACTCATTTAGATAGAACCATCATGACACGTCAAGAACTTATTGCTCAAATACGACAGAAACGCTCTTTTCTTTGCGTTGGACTAGATACGGATTTAAAAAAAATCCCTCAACACTTATTAGATACTGAAGACCCAATATTTGAATTTAACAAAGCCATTATTGACGCGACAAAAGACTATTGTGTTGCATACAAACCAAATGTTGCTTTCTACGAATGCCATGGACCAAAAGGTTGGGAATCTCTTAAAAAAACCTTCGACTATATTCCTGAAAACATTTTCACAATAGCTGATGCTAAACGTGGAGACATTGGTAACACTTCTCGCTATTACGCCGAAACGTTCTTTGATTATCTCGGAGCAGACTCTGTAACGGTTGCGCCATACATGGGAGAAGACAGTATCACTCCTTTTCAAGAACACGAAAATAAGTGGGTAATTCTCCTTGCTCTTACATCCAACAAAGGAGCACTGGACTTCCAATTCTTAAAGGATGTAAATAATGAAGAGCTTTACAAAAAAGTACTTCGGAAATCTCAAAATTGGGGATCATCAGAAAACCTAATGTATGTTGTTGGCGCTACACGAGCAGAGGGAATTGGCGAAGTTCGAAAGTTAGTTCCAGATCACTTTTTTCTTGTGCCCGGTGTCGGAGCCCAAGGTGGTTCATTAGACGATGTTGCCAAATATGGCTGGAATAATGATTGCGGTTTGCTTGTTAACTCTTCCAGGGGAATAATTTACGCTTCTCAAAACATAGATTTCGCTAAAAAAGCAGGGTCGGCAGCACAAGAGCTTCAAGAAAAAATGGCTATGATATTGGATCAGAAAGGCTTCTAATATTTAGCCAACAAGTTCTGTTCTAGAGTTCAGCTTTTCTTTCTTCTATACTTATGAAGTGACCTACTCTCTGGGAATCATTCCAAATTGAATGAACATATATTCCGGTTTTGTTGTCATCATTTCTCACTATAAATGGTGCTTTACTACGCCTTACTACCGCACTCTCCAAATACATTAGCAACATTAATTAATTAAAGCAATACTGCATAACGAATGCATAGTATTTACTACTAAAACCTGACATTTTTGGGGCAAATAACACGACTGACATTGCCCCCACTTTTCCTTTGAGTGCTAACTTATAAATACTACTTTTGTAGCTTTAAATTTAAGTGGCTTGCAAGGATAATGTGGCAATCAATCGCAAATATTATTTTACGAAATCGGTTTACGATTATCGGGGTTCTAACCCTATTGACCGTATTCTTTGGTTACCATGTTCTTTCAGGAATTAAGCTCGACAACAAATACGGAATCACACTTCCGAAAAACGCTGAAGCAAAACTTGACTATGATGCATTCAAGGATATGTTTGGTGAAGACGGGGGCGCACTGATTATAGGCATAGAGACAGATTCTCTCTACACTGAAACCAACTTTCTTAAATGGAAGGAACTAGGTGACTCAATCCTAAAATTTGATGGAGTCGAATCCGTCGTGTCTGAAGCAACACTTTTCACTATTTCCAACAATGTTGAAGCGAAAAAATTTGAAGCACATAAGATCTTTTCGGACACTAAATACAAGGAGAAGTCAATCGACTCGATAAAAAATGAGATAAAAAACAACCCTCTATTCCGAGGGATACTGTACAGTGAAGATGACAATGTTTCTCTTATGATGATTGGAATTGACGAAAGCTTTATCACTGATCAGAAAAAGGCTAACGTCATACTTGACATCGAAAAGGTCGCTGAATCATATTCTAAGTATTTCGGAAAACCGAAATATGCCGGAATGCCTCACCTGCGAGTTGTTATTGGGAAACAAGTAATGCGTGAGATGTATATCTTCATTGCTCTACTCATTTTTGTCACGTCTCTTCTCATATTTCTGTTCTTCCGTTCCCTTCGAGTAGTGTTCATTTGTTTGCTCGTAGTATCTGTAGCAGTAATATGGTCGATCGGAACTATTGGAGCCCTAGGCTTTAACTTAACCATAATAATGGCATTAATACCGCCGTTAATGATTGTTATTGGAATCCCCAATTGTATCTTCTTAATGACCAAATACCATCAGGAAGTATTAGAACATGGAAACAAAGTTAAAGCGCTCTCTCGCGTCATTAAAAAGATTGGAACCGCAACTTTATTAACGAATTTTACAACAGCACTCGGCTTCCTAACTTTTATAGCTACCAACTCTCCAAAGTTAATGGAATTTGGAATTTGTGCAGCGATCAATATCATCTTGGTATTCGTTATTTCGATTTGCATTCTCCCCATAGTCGTCTCTCTTTCAAAGTCACCGAAGCCACGCCATCTAAAACATCTAGAGCGTAAAATGGCCGTTGGTTTGCTTGATAAACTTGTTGATATCACCGTAAACAAAAGAAGACTAGTTTATATTTCTACAATTGCTGTTGTCCTTTTTAGTATTGCAGGAATGATGCAAATTGAAGCTACTGGAAACATCACGGGAGACCTTCCAAAAGGACATCAAATTTTAGAAGACTTTAACTTTGTACAGGACAATTTCGGAGGATCAATTCCTTTTGAAATTATGGTGGATTATAAAGAGCCGAGTCGGATTGGAAAAACGTCCACTTTGACGAGAATTGATGCTGTTCAACGTAAATATTCAGCAGACAGTTTATTCTCCAAACACGTATCCTACATTGACTTCTTGAAAGCCGCCAACATGGCGTATCATCATAACGATTCATCACAATTTACCTTAGTCACCAAAAGACGAAATCTCGCAACTCTTAAACGATACATAGACAGCTCAATTGTCACCAACTCTAAAACAGTTGGAATGGGCGTCAATGAACTAATTGATACTTCCAAATGCGTCCTACGAATTCGTTCTCAAATTCGGGATATCGGTTCTTATGACATTTCAGATAAAGCGGATTCAATGACTATCGAACTGGACGAAATATTGAATCCAGATCGAAAGGAAATAGAACGACTTTATTTGATTTATGACAAGAAGGGTAAGACGGACTATATTGACTCTATTGTCTTTTCCTTTCCTTCAATCTACAATTCTCTAACAAAGAATCTTTCGAAGGGAGACAAAGAAAAGCAGTTTGAATTTGATTCTGACCCTGAATTGATCAAAGCCTACTATAACAAAAAGGATTTTAAATCCGAATTTCGAGCTGCAATAGACAATGAATATTTTGGTATTACCTTGACCGGAACTTCTATTGTCGCGTCAAATGGAACAAAATACCTCGTATTGAACCTATTTACGAGTCTATTATTTGCAATAATTGCCATATCTATCTTGATGGCCATATTATTCAGGTCATCGCGAATGGTATTGGTTTCACTAGTACCTAACTTCATTCCACTCCTCTTTACTGCTGGAATTATGGGGTGGTTCGGCATCCCTCTGAAGCCTTCAACATTATTAGTCTTTAGTATTGCATTCGGAATTTCTGTGGATGACACCATTCACTATCTTGCCAAATACCGACAAGAGCTAAAAACAAAGCAATGGGATTTAAAGCAATGTGTCATCATGGCTATTCGTGAAGCAGGACTGGGTATGTTCTATACATCCATCGTACTTTTCTGTGGATTCTCCATGTTCTCTTTTTCTCAATTTGGAGGAACAAAAGCACTTGGGCTTCTTGTCTCGTTAACACTACTTGTTGCCATGATCACTAATCTTGTCATTCTTCCGACACTGCTGCTTTCATTAGAAAGAAGATTGACAACAAAATCATTTGAGGAACCGTACTTCGACGCATATGCAGAAGAAAGTGATATCGATTGGGATAACATTGACTTAAAAACTGAGGTAAACGATGAAAACGACTCTATTGATGAGGACGTCACTTAGGTATCGGTGATCTTGCTATATTTAACCTGTAATAAGCCACTATGAAAGGAATCATATTAGCCGGAGGATCTGGCACTAGACTACACCCACTTACGTTAGCAATCAGTAAACAACTCATGCCTATCTATGACAAGCCGATGATTTATTATCCGCTGTCAATTTTACTCAGTGCAGGAATAAAAGATGTTTTGATCATTTCTACACCACATGATTTACCGCATTTCGAAAAATTATTAGGTGATGGCTCAAAGCTTGGCTGCAATTTTGAATATGCAGAACAACCAGAACCAAATGGACTCGCTCAAGCTTTTGTTATCGGTGAAGAGTTTATTGGAAATGAAAAAGTAGCCCTAGTATTAGGAGATAATATTTTCTACGGTCACGGAATGGACAGCTTGCTCAAAGAAAATGCGGATCCAGATGGCGGTGTAGTATATGCTTATCACGTAAGCGACCCAGAACGTTATGGTGTTGTAGAGTTTGATGAAGATATGAATGCGATATCCATTGAAGAAAAACCAACTCACCCAAAATCAAATTATGCCGTTCCGGGTTTATATTTCTATGACAATTCCGTTGTTGAAATAGCAAAGAACTTAAAGCCTTCTGCCCGTGGTGAATATGAAATCACTGATGTCAATGCAGAATACTTGAGAAGAGGGAAATTAAAAGTTGCGGTATTGAGCCGTGGAACTGCTTGGCTGGACACTGGGACCTTTCCTTCGCTTATGCAAGCGAGTCATTTCGTTCAAGTAATTGAAGAGCGTCAAGGTCTTAAAATTGGATGTATAGAAGAAGCAGCGTATAGTAATGGCTTTATTAATGCCAAACAACTCAAAGAAATAGCCAAACCATTACTAAAAAGCGGATACGGTGATTACCTTATAAACCTTATTAAAGATTAGAATGTTAGACCTAAAAGCGTATACTGCTTTTATTGAGAAGCACCTCGCCGAACTTAATATTTCTAACGAACCAATTAGATTATATGAACCTATTCGTTATTTTCTGACTATTGGAGGAAAACGAATTCGTCCTATTCTTACCTTGTTAGGCGTAGAATTGTATGGAATCCCAAAAGAAAAGGCTATATCTCAAGCACTTTCAATTGAAATATTTCACAACTTCACTTTGGTTCATGATGATATTATGGATCAAGCACCTCTGCGCAGGAATAAAGCAACCGTGCATGAAAAATGGAATCAGAACATTGGTATTTTGTCAGGTGACGTCATGTTGATTCATGCATATCAACATTTGAGCAATATAGCTCCGGCTGTTTTACCCGAAGCACTAGAGCTTCTAAATAAAACAGCCATCGAAGTTTGTGAGGGGCAACAATTCGACATGGACTTTGAAGAGCGCAACGACGTTACTATTCACGAATACATTGAAATGATTCGTTTGAAGACTTCGGTCTTACTTGGCTGCGCACTGCAATTAGGAGCTATAATAGCTGAAGCCAATAAAGAAGATAAAAAAGCCTTATATACTTTCGGCCAGCACGTTGGTCTAGCCTTTCAAATACAGGACGACATTCTCGATTTATATGCTGATCCAGAAAAATTTGGAAAGCAAGTTGGCGGAGACGTTATTGCTAATAAAAAAACAATCCTCCACCTCACCGCATTAAGCAAAGCAAACAAAGAGCAACGCGAAGTTCTACAACAACTAATGAATGAAAGCGATATTGAGCTGAAAGTGAACCGAACACGTGAACTTTTTGATCATTTAAACGTTCGTGAAGACTGCGAAGCAAGAATGAAAGAACATTACACCCTTGCACTAAAAGCAATGGAAAAAGTGAGTGTTCCAAACGATAATAAAAAGGCACTTTTAGAATTGGCTAGTTCTCTCATGAATAGAGAGTCCTAAAACAGAATTCACGCTTTTTTTTGTATATTCATGTATGCCATTTAACAGGTTTAACCATTCGATACTCGGTGAAATTCGTCCACGCTTTAAGCTGAAAATTTCTCTTGCTCCAGAAGAAGCTCTCAAACAAGTAGAACAAAAACTATATAATGACAAGACTGTTTCAGGGGAACGGTCAGATCAGCTTCTCTTTCTAAAAACACCCACTTGGCAGCGTCACTATTGGTCTCCTGAAATGACCGTCCGTATTGAAATTGAAGAATATACAGACTATACAACTGTTTCATGTCTAGTTGGTCCTCGGCAAACTGTATGGGCTCTTTGGGCATTTATCTACTCGAGTATATTGCTCGTTACCGTATTTGGAGGCTCCTTCGGTTTGGTGCAGTATAATCAAGACGGTTCAAGCCCTTGGATTTGGCTTATTCCAATCGGAGTGGTGTTACTTTCAAGTGCTTTCATCGCCTCAAAAATTGGACAACGGAAAGGGCGAGATCAAATGTTACATCTTGTAAGTTTTCTTTACCATAGCCTAGAAGATGTAACAGAAGTGGAGCGTCTCGACCAATAAGTAACAGACAACACCTCCCCTAGGTAAATCAATTTAATATCTCCAACTAGGACGTTCCGATCAAAAGATTGCTATACTCATACCTTTTAGGGATTCTCTTCACTCTCAAATAGTTTTTCTATTTCAAAAACAATAGTGTTATATTGGACACTTGAAAATGCAATTGGACGACCAATCATTCATCACCTTAGCTCATGAAAACAAAGATCGAGCATTTAGTATGCTCGTTGATGCGTACACAGGTCTTGTGTTCAATGCTTGCCTGAACACGGTGCGTAATCGTGAAGATGCAGAAGACGTTGTGCAAGAAGTATTCACTGTAGCTTATTTATCCCTTGATAAATTTGAAGGAAAATCCAAACTATCAACGTGGCTTTATTCAATAGCCCTGAATAAGAGCAAAGAGTTCCTTCGAAGCAAAACTCGAAAAAAACGCTTTGGGATTTTTACCGTATTGGAAAAGGAAGACTCTCATTTAGTTCCAGAAGGAACAATTAACTATGAGCATCCTGGGATACAATTAGAAAATAAAGAACGTGCTGCTATTTTTTTTGAAGCAATAGACAAGCTTGCTGAAAATCAAAGAACTGCATACACCTTGCATAAAATTGACGGTATGAGTTATTCTGAAGTAGCTGAATTAATGGGGACATCCGTTTCTTCTGTAGAATCACTCATGTTTAGAGCAAAAAAACGATTGAAAGAATTTCTTTCAGCATATTATGAAAAAAATGAGCTTTAAGCGCAAGTTCTTATACTAACTGACAACATAATGAATATGAACCCTAAGGAAAAATGGATTGAAGAGCGAATGAATGCTGATTCATTCATTGAACGCGTTGCTCCAAGTGAAGAGTTGATAGGCCGTCTGAAGGCTATTCCTTCATTAGTTAACTCAACTTATGAAAAGGTCCCTAAAAAAATAGTTTGGGCGGTTGCAGCGAGTATTGCGATACTAATTTGTGTCAACTTGATTTCGTTAAATAAGTACGATTCTGCTGTAAAGCAAAACACTTCATCTAATGAAGTTTCTGATTCCTACTTTTCATACTTAAAACAACTTTAGTCATGAAAAGTACGCGTTTTTACAAACTCATTATTCTGCTGCTAGTAGTTATCAATATTGGCACTTTACTATTCGTCTGGTTAAACAGACCGCCACATCCTCCGGGGCCAGGAGACACTCCTCATTTAGCAGATCAAATTGGTCTAACTGGTGAGAATAAAGTTGCTATTGACATTCTAGAAAAGGAGCATCACAAAGACAAGCAGGTACTCATGAAACGTGATTTTGAACTTCATAAAGAAATGTTTGACCTAGTTGGATCCGACCAAAATTCAGATAGTATTATTGCATTACTAAATGAGAACAAGGAAACAATTGAACAAATGACATTTGATTTCTTTGACGAAATTGCTAATCATTGCAACGATCAACAACTGGAAAAATTGAAAGACTTCATTCAACATCGAATGATTGAAATGAGACCTCCAGGACCTCCCCAATAATCAGATAAATATTTCGTCTCAGAAAAACTGACCAAATCCAAAACTCACCCCATGTGATGTTGGATCCAAAGGGTTGACAGAATAATCCAATCGGATAGAAGTCTTGTACCAAACTTTCAAATTAAAGCGTAGACCTCCACCTGTATATATATTCGGTTGACGATTAAAGAAAGAATCTAGCTTTTCACCAGGCAAACGCAATGCACCATAATCTGCAAACAATGCAGCCTGCATGGAAAAAACTCGGCGATTCCAGAATGTGCATCTGTATTCAGCATTCACGACTAACTCCCCCGTACCACGTTCAATTCGATTACCGATACCCCTTACATTCAAGATACCATCAAGAACAAAAGGAGAAAATGGACTCTTGTGATTGGTGGCAAGGCCAAATTGACCACGGACCGCCAAGTTCCCACGCTCCTTGATTTGCTTAAACCAAGTCGCACTAGCCACCAGCTTCATAAAACTAGCTTCTGGAAAGCCCTCTGTATAGATGTATTCACCATACAAGCCAGTGCGTAATCCATCCAACTTCTCATAGATATAATCAATCTTATCGTATTGTAAACTTGTATGTAGTTGATACTTATTGAATGCAAACCCTTTGTTTCCTATGTCATAAGCATCATCACGTTGTGAATATTCTTCATACATGTACTTCCCTCCAATTCCGGTATTCAAATACCTTGTCAACCAAATATGTCCACCAGCAAGCACCGAATAATTGTCAAAATTAAAATAGCTTACTGTATCTTCAAAGTAAAGAGGCTCAATGGTCGAATACTTCTGCAAAGCGATTTCATGACCCGTTCTGGAGTTACCGTGCCGATTCGCTTTCCAAAAAACATAAAGCGAATGCCTATCATAGTATTGATAAGTTGCACCTATAGATTGAGCTCTTCCCAAGAAATTAATATGGTTAAAGCCAAGAATCAATTTTAGCTGATCCTTAAACCCAGACATCCATATTACCGGATATAAGTATTTAGCTTCAAGAATACTAAATACAACAATTACTGAATCAACATTTCTTTTCTCCGTACGAGCTTCAACATTAAAAAATAGATTAAGGTTTCTCAGCAAATGAACATCCTTTTCTAACAATACTGAATCCAGTTCTTGTCCTTCTTCACAGAGAATTATTTTTCTTAAGTAATCCTCTTTTGTTCGGGTGAGTCCTTCGAACTTAATCACATCGATCTGCTGTGCTAATAAACTACTAGCATTAATAATTAATAAGGCAATTATGATTAGTTTTTTCACTAACGAGTCAAAAATTTCAATCCAAGGTTAAACGTATTTCCTAATCCAGAATTCCGTCCACGAACAAAGTTGGTGTAAAGTAACTCCAAATTTAGGTTCGGTAACAATTGATATTTGAAACCCAGCCCAGTAGTTGTATAATTTGCTGGAATGACCCAATCCGTTACATTCGGATCTTGTGGTGTAATGTTGTTCGTAAATCGATGCACGTGTTGCGCCATTGCATAAATGGTAATCTTCCGAGTAGGGAAATAACTAATGAAAACACTTGCTGGCAAATCTAACATTCCTATTTGGCTCCTATTTTTTCTGAACCTGAAGAGCAAATCAAATTCGGTAAATAGTTGAAACTTTTGCCCAAAATTCTTAGAATAAAAAAGTTGATTCCACCAAGTAATTCTATCCCAATCAGCCCAATAAAGATTCTGTTCAGTTGCATGACTATATCCTTCGGGGTGCTTAATTGTAGGAATCAAAATAGTACTTTGGATTGAGAAATCGGGGACAGACTTGAACGGCTGAACTTTAAATCTTAATCCAGCAGATGTGACGCCTACCCTACTTGAGTCATTGTTCTTGTATAGAAATGCATTGCGTATTCCTGAAAAAGTAGAATCAGATGACGTTCCAGATGATTTAAAATTAATGTCTACACCAATATTAAATCGCTTATTTTTTGTGACACCAATTGTCCACTGAAAAAGATGTGTTACAAACGTAGAACGATAACCAGTATAATCTATTCCCTTCCAGTTGTTTTTACTCTCCGTATATAGCGTGTTGAACAATGTGAAGTCCATTTTACCTTGCCCTAGAAGACTCCCTGCATTAAATGTCTGCAAATTAGGAAGAACCTCTATCAAGCTTGGGTGATCTGGCTCAGTTGTCAAGGGTATAATTCCTATTTCCTTTGTTGAGGTTTCATTCAAGCTCCAATTGTACGGATAGTATTCGATCCGCCCCTCATTAAACTTATTGATCCTATAACCATTGATGTATTGCAAAATATCATCGGTGTTTTTCCCGAAATCTTCAGTATACCACTTAAAAATTTCTGAAAGGAAAATTTTGCTTTCTCTTTCATAAATAAAATCATCATTATTAATGGCAGCCTTTGTTTGTTTATCTAGTTGAGCATCTAATAAATCTGGCATATACGCATATGATGCTATAGGCGGACAACCAACCGCCCCACAAACTAGAACAAAATGTAATCGTGGATCTGGGTGCTCTTTTCTCAACACTTCATTCTCAAGGTCGTTCAAGGAAATCTTCTTTCCATTTAAAAAATTGTCATTTTCAGTAAAAAACCCATTCACGTCCATCGGTGAGGTAATTGGATACTCTTGTACTACCTTATTGATCACAAAAAGATTGTATGCATTGATCAAATACGCTTTTTCGGCATCCTCTGGAACTACATCATTTTTCAATAATAAAATCAACTCATTGAGTGAATTTGGATCCTGAACAATCGAGGAGTAATTCACAGTACCTTGATCAGTATAATTTTTAAAGAAAGTATCTGAGTTAGAAAACAAAACTGAATGATTTTGTGCCGAAACATTAAACACAATCAACACAATTAGTAAAAGCCAATATTTTCTGCGTCTCATCTACTTTTGAATTAAGGGATATTAAGCACTCGGTTCGACGTTAAACATTTTTAGTTCTTACAACACTTTCCTGCATCTGACCAACCTCTATTTCTACTATCTTTATAAGTTATAAAACCCAACTATGAAACAGATCTTTTCAATTTTAGCTATTCTACTTATATCCAATGTATTTGCGCAGAAACTTGAAGTACTTCACGAACAAAATCCTATCAATAAGTTTGAGAACATACATGTTCAAAAAATTGCCAAGATTCATTACAAAGTTGTTTCATGATCTGGGTGAAGGAAGGGGTTAAAGCACATTATCATGCTGTGCATTCTGAAAACATTGTCGTATTAGAAGGTGAGGCAATGATGAGTTTAGGAGATGATTTGTTCATGATTAAAAAAGGAGACTTTGTCAATATCCCCAAAGGCACTGTCCATTCGGTTACTCAAATACTTTCGGACGAGCCGCTTAAAGTACTTTCCATCCAATCACCTTATTTCGATGGAACAGACCGAATTTTTGTGGAGAATGAATAATGTCTGGGAGAAATAATCATCTAATTGTACAAAAAAGCCTCACAGAAATGCGGGGCTTTTTCTTTGTGTAAAACTTTTGATTAGTTTTTAGTCTTTTTGTGATTAGTTTTTAATATTTTTACATCTCAACCTCATCATATTTCTTATTTATGTATTTGAACACGCACACATATTACAGTTTGCGGTATGGGGCTATCTCACCTATAAAACTGCTGAACATTGCTAAAGAAAATGGGGTCTCCAGCATGGCATTAACCGATATCAATACAACATCGGCATGTATCGAATTTATACGTGAAGCACCGAAACATAACATTCGCCCAGTCGTTGGTGTCGACTTCAGAAATGGAGTTCAACAACGGTTCATTCTACTCGCTCAAAACAATAGAGGATTTGAAAAAATAAACACTTACTTGACAGGTCTTTTACACACAAAAAAAGAAGTTCCTGAAAAAGCTCCTTTACTGGAGAACACCATCGTGATTTATCCTTTTCAACGTGAGAAGGAATACCAACTCCACTCCAATGAATTTATTGGTTTTTCACCTGATGATTTGGAATTTATTCGTCTAAAAAAAATAGATACAAGACGGGGAGTGATATTACAATCAGTAAGCTTTCAAAATAAAAAAGACTTTAACACTCATCGCTTATTGAGGGCTATTGACAATAACACCTTACTCAGCAAGCTTCCGATGACAGAAGAAGCCTCCCCTAGACACACAATGTTCCCGATAGAAGAATTGAAAAGGTGTTATGAATCATTTCCCGAAATCATTCGAAACACACACAAACTACTTAACTCCTGCTCCGTTGAATTCGACTTCTCCTCAGAAGCCGAGCACCAAAATCAAAAAACATATACAGGGGAAGAGAAGAAGGATTTACAGCTACTACATAAGCTCTGTAAGGAAGGTGTGAAATATCGTTATTCAAACCTTAGTAAGGAAATTCAAAATCGTATCGAAAAAGAATTAGTCACGATTGATCGCATGGGATTTGTCTCTTACTTCCTCATGAACTGGGACATTGTTCAATATGCTCGATCCAAAGGTTACTTCTACGTTGGCAGAGGAAGCGGTGCGAATAGTATCGTTGCTTATTTACTACGTATCACAGATGTAGATCCCATAGAACTTGACTTGTATTTCGAACGGTTCATCAACCTATACCGAACAAATCCTCCCGATTTTGATATTGATTTTTCTTGGCGGAATCGAGATGATGTCACACGCTATATTTTTGAACGTTTCGACAATGTTGCACTGGTCGCGACCTACCATACATTTAAAAGTCGAGCAGTTGTCCGTGAACTAGGAAAGGTGTTTGGCTTACCCAAAGAAGAAATTGATAAACTGATCAAGGGAGGAAACCACTCGTGGGAACAAAATCAGCTTTCGACATTGGTACTGAAGTATGCCAAATACATCCATGGATTCCCTAGCCACCTAAGTGTACACGCTAGTGGAATTATCATAGCCGAAAAACCCATTCACGCATTTTCTGCAACGTTTATGCCGCCAAAAGGATATCCAACGGTTCAATTTGACATGCACGTTTCAGAAGACGTCGGCCTCTTTAAATTTGACATTTTGAGTCAACGAGGACTTAGTAAAATAAAAGACGCACTAGACATCATCGATTACAATCAGCCGGAGCATCCTCCTATTGACATTCACGACATCAATCGCTTTAAGAAGGATGAAAGCATCAAAGCCGTATTACTGGAAGCCAAGCCTATTGGTTGTTTTTATGTTGAGTCGCCTGCCATGCGAATGCTTTTAACAAAGCTGCAGGTAGATGATTATCTCGGGCTAGTTGCCGCTAGTTCCGTTATTCGTCCAGGAGTTGCCAAATCAGGCATGATGCAAGAGTACATTAAACGCTTTAGAGATCCCGAACGAAGAAAAGATGCTCACCCTGTTCTCGCTAAATTAATGCCAGAGACATATGGAGTCATGGTATATCAAGAAGATGTAATTAAAGTCGCCCATCACTTTGCAGGATTAAATCTTGGAGAAGCAGACAAAATGCGTCGTGGAATGTCGGGAAAGTTTCGATCTCGTGAAGAATTTCAAGCTGTGAAGGATAAGTTTTTCTCAAATTGTATCAATAAAAAAGGACATTCTCTCGAACTCACTGCTGAAGTATGGAGACAAACGGAAAGCTTTGCAGGATATGCCTTTGCAAAAGGGCACTCTGCTTCTTATGCTGTAGAAAGTTATCAATGCTTGTTTTTAAAAACATATTATCCACTCGAATTTCTTGTAGCAACAATCAATAATTATGGCGGATTCTATAGCACAGAATTATACATGCGTGAAGCAAAATTATTTGGCGGAAAGACCTACGCCCCATGCGTTAACCAAAGTCGTGTAGAAACATGTATCAATAAAAATGAAATCTACCTTGGATTTCATTTATTGAAATCGTTTGAACTTCAAACAGCTAAAACAATTGTACTAGAACGTGTTATTAATGGTGATTTTGCAAGCTTCGATAATTTCATCGAGCGTGTACGTATCTCGTTAGAGCAAATTAGTATCCTGATTCGAATAAATGCCTTTCGTTTCACTGGAAAAGACAAGCGTACACTCATGTGGGAGGCTCACTTGAAAATAAGTAAAAAGGTGAACACACTGGATATTAACGACTTATTTCGTGTTCAGTCACAAGAATATAAAATACCTCCACTTCATCATTCTGTTAATGAAGATGCTTTTGATCAACTTGAAATATTGGGGTTTCCTATTAACAACCCCTTTGATTTACTCATCGAAAAAGAACTCTCCGTTGCTCTCGCTAAAGAACTCCCCAAACTCATCGATAAAAACGTTTGGGTAAAGGGGTATTTGATCCATTCTAAACGAACAATAACATCGAATGGAAAACAAATGTTTTTCGGGACATTTCTAGATGAAGAAGGAGCTTGGCTAGACACCGTTCATTTCCCTGATATTGCACAACGCTTTAAGTTCAGAGGCAAAGGAGTTTACAAGATTTATGGGACGGTAATTACAGAATATGAAGCCATAACGATAGAGGTTAAGTACATGAAGAAAATGGACATGATAGAAGACCCTCGCTACGCCGAAATACGAAACCAAAAAACAGATATTGTGACATGGAATAATCGGAAAGATTACGGAAAAAGAATTAAAACTGGAACAACCTACTCCTAGCAAAGACTTCCTATTACTAACTAATCGTGGACTAATTCGCTTTATTTCTTCTAGATAGTAAACGCTTACCCTAAACATGATGACAACTCTAACAGCCCACTTAAGAAGAAGCCTGCGACAGTTTTAAATCTTAGTAGCCGAACAAAAAAAATAAACTAAAACACAAAGTACAATGCGATCAATTATGCATATGGATTTGGACACATTTTTTGTGTCTTGCGAGCGCCTTATCGACAGTCGTTTAAACAATCGGCCCGTACTGATTGGCGGAACCTCAGACAGAGGTGTTGTTGCGGCTTGCAGTTATGAAGCTCGAAAGTTTGGTATTCACTCTGCCATGCCTATGCGAATGGCGAAACAACTTTGTCCTGAAGCCGTTATTTTACGAGGAAACTCAGGGATTTACACTAAATACTCAAACATTGTTACAGAAATCATCAAAAATGAAGTTCCACTCTACGAGAAATCATCCATCGATGAATTTTACTTAGACCTCACCGGTATGGATCGATTTTTTGGTTGTAAAAAACTAGCATCTGAACTTCGGACAAAAATTATACGCGAAAGTGGACTTCCGATATCCTTTGGGTTATCGCTAAACAAAACTGTTTCAAAAATTGCTACAGGTGAAGCAAAACCAAACAATGAACTAAATATTGATTCGGGAACGGAGAAGGGGTTTCTCGCGCCACTTTCAGTAAAAAAAATTCCTATGGTGGGAGATAAGACTTACCGCTCTTTGTGCAACCTTGGTGTAAAACAAATTCGCAATCTCCAAGAAATGCCTATTGAGCTCATGGAAAAGGTGTTTGGAAAAAGTGGCATTATTATATGGAAGAAAGCTCAAGGAATAGACAACTCTCCTGTCATTGCCTATCACGAGCGTAAATCTATTTCAACAGAACGAACGTTCGATAAAGACACCATTGATGTAAAAAAATTGGAAGGTATCATGACTGCTATGGCTGAAAACTTAGTATTCCAACTACGTCGTGGAAATAAGCTTACCTCATGTATTACTGTGAAAATTCGCTATTCTGATTTTCAGACATACACCTTGCAAAAGAAAATCCCTTACAGTGCCGCCGATCATACAATCATCCCTATTGTTATTGGACTTTATCGTAAACTCTACAACCGTCGAGTTCTTGTCCGTCTCATTGGGGTACGATTTAGTCATCTCGTTGAAGGCGCACACCAAATCAACTTATTTGAAGACACAAACGTGCTCAACCTCTACCAAGCAATGGATCATATTCGTAAGCAGTATGGTGACCGCGCAGTAATGCGTGCATCAGGTATGAATGCCAAAAATATCAATAGAAGAAATCCTTTCAATGGTGAGCCACCACCATTACTCGCAAATCGCAGGAAGTAACTTACTCCTCTGCGTACACTTTTACCACATCAAAAGAGCTAATCATTCCAACCACATTCCCCTCTTCCATTACGACAAGATGGTGTACCTTATGTTTTGCCATAATACTTGCAGCATCCTTCACACGGTTGTTTTTCAAAACAATATGCACACGATCTGACATGATATCTTGCACAAGTAATGATTCGTCATGACAACGAGCAACGTCGCTAGAAGAAACAATTCCTGAAATAGTTCCATCATTCTCTAAAACTGGAACAGCATTTACTTTTTTTCGAGAAAACAAATCCTTCAAGTGCTCAACCTTCACGTTTCGTTGAGTAATAATTACTGGTTTGCTCATTAAATGGTCGACTCTCATTCAAATAAAATTATACAATTAAAAGGTTAAGTTAGTCAATTTATTGACCTAGAATAATGAGAGAAGTCAAGTTTAAAACGCATAGTTAAATTTAAATAAAAATAGTTTTATCCTACTTTAACACTTCCGGCATTTTTTCTTTGAAGGCGTTCAGCCGTGGAACAGAAACGTTACGAACGTAACCATTACTCGGATTATTACGCTCATAATCTTGATGATATCCTTCAGCTTCATAGAACACATCAAATGCTACAATCTCAGTTGTAATTTTCGGAAAAACCTTTTTTTTAAGAAAATACTCAATCTTTGTTTCAATGATTTCTCGTTCTTCTTGTGTTTGAAAAAATGCAATGGATCTGTATTGAGTACCCCTATCTGGCCCCTGTTGATTAGCTGTTGTTGGGTCATGTGAATTAAAGAATACATCCACAAGCGTAGCAAAACTGACTACACTTGAGTCATAATACACTTTAACAGTTTCAGCATGCTTAGTTCTTCCCGCACTCACTTGTTGATATGTTGGATTTTTGATTTCACCCCCAGAGTATCCAGAAACGGCCTCATCAACGCCTTGAACAGACTCAAAAACAGCTTCCACACACCAAAAACAACCACTAGCAAAATAAGCAGTTTGAAGAGAAGAGCGTTCCATTGAAGAAATCTTCTCCGAAGAATCTTCTATCTTAGGTGCGGAACAAGAAAGTAAAGTAAAAGAAACGAACAATGTAAAAAGTATGCTTTTCATGGAATCAATTTTCAACTAAGAGCGAATACAAAGACAAAAGCTTACAACAATACTCTAAAGAAATGTTAAGACCCCGGTTCAGGAGCCAGTTTACCATCATTGGAGTCTTTTCTTAAAGACTTAAACCGTTTACGTGCCTCAGCAGAATACAAACTTCCCTTATGTTCAAACAAAATTAGCCGATAATACTCTGCGGCCTTAGCATTATCAAGTAAATGATTTTGATAAATCTCTCCTAATTGGAACAAGGCATCATCAGCAAGGATATCCTCTCCATAATACTCGAGAAGTTTTTCAAGCTGCGCGATTGCATTACTCCATTGGCCTTTCAGTTGCATTGCGTATGCCTTTTTCAATAATATTTCATCTGCAAGACTATGAGCTGGAAACTCCTCAATGATCTTATCAAACAATGCAAACGCTTCATCATATCGATGCTGTTCAATCAATAAATCACCTTGAGCAAAAAGCGACATGGCAACATAATTACTATCCAATCCGAAATTATCGGTAATTAGCAAGGAAAGCTTCAAGGCATCATTTGCTATTAACTTTGACGTCGACTGCTTGAGAACATCTAATTGCGATTGAGCAAAATCAAACTCTCCATCGTAATAGAAGATTCGCGCATTTTTAAACTTTGCCTCATGACCAATTGGCTCATATTTAAAATCAGAATCCACTTGCATATAAAGCAAGGAAGCCTCCCATACATCTCCATGTAACACATGAATATCAGCCAGTTGTATTTTTACCTCAGCCCGCTGCATATCCGTCAAACCCTGAAAATCAAGCGCTTCATCCAAAAGTTGAATTGCACTTTCACCTCTATTCGCGTAAAATGCCTCAATATGCGCCAACTCGAGAATTAAAGACAGTGTAGTTCTCTTTTTTCCATAGGCCCTGAGTACGTCCGTATAATTCTTTATGATTTCATCTAATTCAACTTGACTGAAATTTCTTCGAGAAGTGACCTCCAAAAAACTAACATTTAATAACGCATTTTGTGCTCTCATAAAATACTGACCTTCTTCTCCAAGATCTACAACATATCTAAATGCCTTACGTGCTACCGTAAAATCTTTATTCTCAATACAAATGCCGCCAAATTGATAGACTTGCTCTCCTTTCGCGCCAGATCTTTTGTCCATTGCTTTTATATGAACTAATGCAGCCGAGAAGTTTTGACGTTGAATAAACAACCAAGTCAACATATCTGCATAATTTAAATCATCAGGATTTTTTTGAGTTCGTTCTATTAAGGCTGATTTTAGAAGTTTATATTCCTCAGAATCTTCCTTTGAAAAATCAATTTGTACCGATAACATTCGCTGAATGCTACTCGCATAAGATGGGTGATAATCGATTAAATCCAAATACTCATCCATCATTTTTTTTGTCTCCCCTAAAGACCCATAATACTCTGCAAACTGAAAATTAAGAGGATAACTTTTCTTCAACAACTTCCTTCCTCTTACGAGTGTCTCATAGGCCTTATCTGGTTTGCTTTGCGCCTTGAAAAGGTTATATAACTCGATTACACTTCGTGAACTCGGTCTCATTTCTTCAATAAGACCGTCATATATATCATTTGCTTTATCAACTCGATCCCGTTCCTCATAGAATTTAGCTAGCAGAATAGGATACTCCTGGTCACCACGGTTGCGACTAATACATTTCTTTAAAAGTTTTTCCGCAGTCTTATCATCTCCAGTAGCAGTTAAACAGTCCAAGTATCGGGTGAAATTGAATTTTGATTCATCTTTTTCGTACAATCGCTCATAATAAGCAAGTGCCTTGTCGTACTCTCCCTTACCATAATAATGCTGAGCTAACTGTTGATCAGTTGTCTGTCCAACTACAATAAGTGGTGCTACAAAAATTATAAAAAACAATATCAGCTTTTTCATCATTCTCTTTCTATCAATAAATGTACCCTTTATAGGTGTATTTGTTCATTTATTCTAACTTTTAATACCCCATCTAATTCATCGTATACAACAATTGTATTAGAAACACGTTCTACACACTCCGTTATTCTGGTTCTTAATTCTGATAACTTGTCCTCTTCAAATTGGATATACTCATCATATTTTTCACGTTTTCCATTCCCCTGTTCAATGTCCGTCATTAAGCTTACCACTGCTTTCTTCTCTAACAATAAATCCTCACTCAATGCTTTTGTCATTTTTTGAGCCCAGCGACCATCTTCTCCCATTCTATTAAACCGATCGAGCTGAACAGCGAACTCATATTCAATTGTATCCAACTCCAATACTTCGACCTTCTCATTCACCTCTTTAGATGCGTGAATAATTTCAACCAAAGCATTACTGTCTATCTCAGATAGAGTAAGGTTTAAACTATCAAGCGTCACCTCAAATTGTTGCAGACGCTCAATTTGATCAGGTCGTTTTAAATCTGAGCACGAGATAAACAATGCTAAAATTGATATGCCTAATAGAAACTTCATTGACATAAAAATAAGAGATTTAACGGAGACTCCGTCTTTCTATTCTTTTGAGAAGATAATATCGACACGCCTATTCAGACGCTGATCTTCCTCTGATATTTCTGGCGACCTGAATGGCAATGAAGTACCATAACCTTTATAAGTAAGTCGATTATCTGAAATAGAACAAGAACGAAGGTATTGATAAACAGTTTTCGCGCGACCTTCGGAAATATCATCCCATTTCATGAAAGGATTGCAGCATATATGTCCTCGAATATGCGCTTTTACATTTGGATTATCCTGCAAAAATATGCACAAAGCTGCCAATTCTGGCTCTGATACAGGCAAATATTGAACAGAGCGATTATAGAACAAAATAGAGGTTTGAATTATCTGATGATTTGTAGTAGTATCTTCCAAAAAAGAAGCAAATGAAGAAGTAATCTTCTCAACCTCATTATTCTCTGGTAAATTGTCTGTCCCGTTATCTACAATTTTTTCTATCGGCTCTTCTGCGTTCTCTATCTTTTCGCGTTTAGCCCTATACACTACATCCACACGGCGAAAATTATCCGCGACGTACTGCTTTGTATTAGCCGCTTCTTTCTCCCCAATAATTTTTCTTTCTTGAATTTCCTTAATTTCCAATAGGCCAACTACTTGATCCAATCTTCGAAGCGCAAGTCGATCATTATAGTCAACCGACCCCACAGTATCACAATGAGAATCAATAGAAATTACGACTAGGTCAAGACGTGACATTTTTTGGATTGAAGCCTTCTGCGTATCATTCTGAGTTAACGCTAAAGAAGAAAACAATAAAAAAATAAAAGCAAGTAAGTAGTTCATAATCGATAAACGCAAAACAAAGAAGGCGTTACATCTGCAACGGCTTTTTTGACTATTTATTTATGGAATGAGCGAAGATATCAATATTAAAGACGGGGCATATTTACTCCCACATCAAGCGATTGAAAAATTTATTAATGTTATTTTTTACTACATTAATTGCCTTAATTTAATTTCAATTATGAAAATCGCATTGTTAACACTACTCCTAATTCCTTTCTTGTCATTTAGTCAAGTATCTAAAAAAGAGAAAAAAAGCATTGATAAATACGCGACTTCGATGTGCGATTGTGTGAACGAAGTATTGAATACTTTGCACCCAAAAGTCAATGATGTGATTGCTCTTATAGCCGAAAAGGGACAAGATGAAGCAATGAAAGACGTTCAGACAATGACTGAAGAAATGGATTCGGAAGAATTGCAAGAATTCTTGGAATCCTTTACCATTATGGAATCTGACGAGTTTAGCCAAAAATTAGATGACTGTGACCGCACTGCCATATTGATCAGTGAGCTAGGAGATGAAATAAACATCGAAGAAGGTGATGCCAATGATTATCTCATGGAAGTAATAGTTCACAAAGAAGCATGTAGAATGGTGAAACTACTGTATGATTTGGGTTCGAGTTCAGATGAATAAATCGGTGTCTCAGGGGACCTCGAGAACCTCAGCCCCATAATTTCTTGAAATGTTACAACGAGCAATGAAGTCTCGAAACCGAACCTAATCAAACACCGAATCCTGGTCATTCTTAGTTAACACTAAAAAATGAAAGAAAGCAGGTAGTTGATAACCGATAAAGGCAAACAAAAAACCGTTACATCTGCAACGGCTTCTTTAACTAAATTTTTGTAAATCCTGTGTATTTGTGCAAGACTTCTGGGATATTAATTCCCTCCTCAGTCTGATGATTTTCCATGAGTGCCGCCATGATCCTTGGTAAAGCTAACGCAGATCCATTCAACGTATGACACAATTGAGATTTTTTATCGGCATTCTTAAATCTTAGTTTTAATCGAGTTGACTGGAATGTATCAAAACGCGACACCGAACTAACTTCTAACCACTTCTCTTGTGCTGCTGAAAACACCTCAAAGTCATATGTCATAGCCGCAGCAAAACCTGTATCTCCTCCGCACAAACGTAGGACACGGTAATGTAAACCCAACTTTTCTAACAAACCCTTTACATGATCCAACATTTCATTCAACGCCTTTTCAGAATTAGAAGGATGTTCAATACGTACTATTTCTACTTTATCAAATTGATGTAAACGATTCAATCCTCGCACATCTTTTCCGTACGACCCAGCTTCTCTTCTAAAGCACGGAGTATATCCAGTAATCTTGATAGAAAAATTTTCGTCCGGAAGCATCACGTCTCTGTACATATTTGTCAATGGCACTTCCGCTGTCGGAATCAAGTATAAATCATCCACCTCACAATGATACATCTGCCCTTCTTTATCCGGAAGTTGACCAGTTCCATATCCTGACGCTTCATTAACAACATGTGGCGGCAAATGCTCTTCGTATCCCGCCTCGCTAGCCTCATCTAAAAAGAAACTGATTAATGCTCGTTGCAGCTTCGCTCCTTTACCCCTATATATGGGAAAGCCAGCTCCCGTAATTTTTACGCCTAATTCAAAATCAATTAATCTAAACTTATCCGCAAGATCCCAATGTGGCATTGGCTCAAAGCCAAATACTCTTCGTTGCCCAACCTCTTCAATTGTCTCATTATCATCTTCACTCCTTCCTGCATTCACCAATTCGTTCGGAACGTTAGGTAATTGATACATTAATTCAGCAATTTGCTCATCTAGAGCAACAACCTCAGCTTTCAATTCACCTTCTTTAGCTTTTAACTCACCAGTTTGGACTTTAGCTTGGTTAGCTTCTTCTTGCTTTCCTTCCTTGAATAGAATCCCGATCTGTTTTGAAATCTGATTCATTTGTGAGGCAATATTTTCCAAATTTGTCTTTTTGGAACGCCACAGTTCATCAACCTTGGTCAATTCATCAATAATTGGAACAGCATCAAAGTGGCGCTTTTTTAACCCTTCAATCACTGCTTCTTTTTCATTTCTGATGCGTTGTATTTCCAGCATTTCCTATCTATTATTTAGCTTCGATAATTATCGGAAGCGAATTTAATGATTTGTCATTCAATGACTGAGATAATCAACCACTAAAAAACAAAAAAGCGAATCCCGTAATCGAGACTCGCTTTTATAATGTATTGATATTCAATTAAGCCTCAGCAGTTTCAAATGGAACTACCGACACGTATGAACGATTATTTCTTTTCTTGCGAAATTCTACTAAACCATCAGTCAATGCAAAAAGTGTATGATCTTTTCCCATACCAACATTTTCACCTGGGTGATGCTGAGTTCCTCTTTGACGAATAATAATGTTTCCTGCAATCGCAGCCTGTCCACCAAAAATTTTCACTCCTAATCGCTTACTTTCTGATTCACGACCGTTTTTTGAACTTCCAGCTCCTTTTTTATGTGCCATCTCATTTACTATTTATATCCCCGAAAGGATGTAGTTTCTACTTTTCTTCTTTCTTAGCCGCTTCCTTTTTTGGAGCTGCTTTTTTTGCTGCAGGCTTCTTTGCCGCAGGCGCTTTTTTTGCTGCAGGCTTCTTTGCTTCTGCTTTAGGAGCCGCTTCCTTCTTTGCTTCTTCCTTTTTAGCAGCAGGCTTAGCTCCACTAGCTTTAATGTCCTTAATCGTTAAAGCAGTAAAGCTTTGACGGTGTCCATTTTTTTTAGCGTAACCTTTTCTTCTTTTCTTTCTGAAGACGATTACTTTATCTCCTTTAACGTGCTCTTCAACTTTGGCTGAAACTGAAGCACCTGCTATAGCCGGGGCGCCAAGAGTAATCTTTCCTCCGTTATCAATCAAAAGCACTTTATCGAAGTCAATCTTCTTTCCTGCTTCTGCATCCAAACGGTGAACAAAGATCTTTTGGTCTTTTTGCACTTTGAATTGCTGCCCTGCTATCTCCACTATTGCGTACATATAGCTAATTATTTGTTTTTATTATCCGAAAATTCGGACGACAAAGATAGAGTTTTTTATTAACAAAGCAACGTTAGCACTGTTATTTCGGTAGACTTTCGTCAAAAATTAAAATTTCCTGCCAATTGAGACATTCACTGTGCTATAAGAAGGAGCCTCTATGTCTGATATGGTGTTTGAATATGTATACTCCAAACCTAAAGCAAAACCACTGTAACGGAACTTAACGCCAGGATTAAAATTATACCCTACAGCTGGCTGGAATGAAACTATCGGCAAAGGCCCTAACCGATCACCATCTAGACCTCTAGCAACCATATTGAATCCAGTCGACAAATTGAACTCCATTCCTGTCTTCTTATTGAGCTTTAGAATTCCCGTGTAACCAGGGTTGAAAAGAGCAAAATTTATACCTGACCTGTACTGCAAATGAGCATGAATAGTCAACCAAGACATTTGTAAGCCATGCGTGTACTTTTTACTTTTATTGCCGAAGTAGAATTTTGAACCCATGCGCATTCCAACAGTTGCTACTGCTCTTCTTTCTGTCGAGTACTCTGTAACATAATTAACATTGTATATATCACTTGAAGAACGATGCGTATAGGAAGTAACACCGACCAACCCCTCTACAAAGAAGCCATTCTTGTCTAAAGATCGATCATTTAGACTATCTGGACGACTCTTAGCTCGAACACGTCGCGAAACACTAAAAGTCTCTACTAATCCACTTTCATATGTGACTTTTAGCACGGCGGACTTACGAACCGTATACAAAGGTCCTTGAGGCGTATCTGCTTTTCTGTAACTAATCGTACTTGGATTGATTTCTAAAATTTTAACCTGCAACTCTTTGTTGTCAGTAAACTTTATAATGTCCTGGGCAAATCCAAACATGTTAATCATGGCAATTGCGAGAATTAGGACGCCCTTTCTAATTGCATTATCAATTCTATTGTCTTGAGATTTCATTGTTAAGTGTTTTAAAGATTTCATACTTCAAAACTACAGTCTCTCCATCAAAGAGAAGTACTGAATAAAGCATCCAGCGATTTACCACTTGCGTATTTCACAACTACCTAAAAGAAAGACTCCTTACTACTTTATTTACAAGCAAGCCAATAAACCTAAATAAAGAATTGAATGTCGACATTTTTCGTTTTCAGCATTTCTATGTACTCAACAGCCTCAAACTCAGAAGGACTGAAGCTCTCTTCTCTAACATTCATTTGTCGCTGACGTTCGACACTTCTAGCAAACCGACGAATACCCTCTTTGGAATCCAAAATCAAACCAGGAACCGGGACACTAGTCCCTTTATCATCTTTTGCCACCATGGTAAAATAACAGGAATTACAATGCTTAACTTTACCTGTACGCACATCCTCTGCTTCAACCCGCAAGCCTACAACCATAGAGGTTTTACCGGTATAATTGATCGATGCTTTCAAGTGCAACAATTCACCTACATCGACAGGATTCAGGAAGTCCACCTTGTTTACAGAGGCAGTAACACAGTAATTGCCTGAATGCTTAGAGGCACAAGTAAAAGCAATCTGATCCATTAAACTAAGAATGTATCCTCCATGAATCTTCCCACTAAAATTCGAGTGCGATGGTGTCATTAATAAACTCATGATCATTTGTGATTCATGCGAATGCTTGAACTTCTTCATCTTAAATGATTTTTTAATTGAAATTAGAATTATTCCTCGGGAAATTAAACATATAACCGGACCAATAATATGATAGACTCACAATAAGTAGACCTAACCCCTTCTTTTTCCTTCCGTTTTTGATAGAAGCCTCGGCAAATAATTTGCAACAAAAACTCCACTTAGCACAACCATCATAGAAAGAATTTGATTTGTATTAATCTGTTCCCCAAAGTATAACCCAATTACAACGGCAAAAACTGGAATCAAATAAGTTACACTACTCGCAAAAAGAACAGAAGAAATAGTCACCAACTTATTAAACATAATCACCGCAAAAGCCGTCCCTAGAACACTTAAAACAACCAAATACATCAACCCTTCAGGCGCATGCTCGTTCGTGCGAATCTCTTCAACTACTCCTTGATCCCACGCAATAAAAAGACTCGGAAATAGTATGATTAAAAAAGATAAAGAAGTTATCTCAAAGCTTTTAAATTTTTGCAGTGTATGCTTAATTGTATTGAGACTAATTGCATAACAAAGGGTCGCAAAGACTATTGACAATATATGCCCCCAATCCCCTGAGATTGACAAGTTCTTCCCTGCCAACATTAAAAGAACTACACCAACAGTCCCAATCCCTACTCCAAACATCTGTACACGAGTTAATCGTTGCTGAAAAACAGCAAACCCAATAAGCAGAGCAAATATTGGCGTAAAACTATTCAACATCCCAGCATAACCAGAGGATATTCCAGTCTCGGCATAGGTAAACATAAATGATGGCAAAAAATTGCCACACGTGCCCACAACCGCCAATAACACGGACTCCTTTAAAGATTTTATTCTTCGAAGCCCTCGAATAGCAAAAGGCAAAAGAACAGAAGAAGCAATAACCATTCGCAATGAGGCCACCTGAGTATCAGAAAAAATCTCATCACCAGCAGTGGTGTACATTGCCTTCTTCATTAAAATGAAAGAACTCCCCCAAATAACAGAAAGCCCCAACAGATAGACCCAACTTTTTGACTCCGTCGTCATTCCGCAAAAATACACTAATAATGACAGCGAATTAAAAAATTTCCATTGTGCATAACTAGAGAGTTTTCAACATTACTGAAATTATGTACCACTTTCTACCACTTTGCACATCCCACCCTTAAAGCCTATATTTGCTGAGACATATGCAAACTCAATCGTAACCTTTTTTAGTAAATTGCGTTTACATTTATTAACAACAGAGAATCAAGTGGTAAAAAGTGGTATAAATCGATTATTTTTACCCTTTATCTATCGTCATGGCAGGATTAGTAGGAGAATATGAAGTTAAACTGGACGCTAAAGGGCGTTTCATGTTTCCTTCCGGTTTACGGAAGCAGCTCCCACCTGCGAGTCAGCGAGATTTCATGTTGAATAAAGGTTTTGAAGATTGCTTAACACTCTTCCCACTTACAGACTGGGAACGAATCAGTGAAAAGCTTTCTAAAATGAACCTATTCAAGCCAAAAAACAGAATGTTTTATCGTCTATTCCATCAAGGTGCCAAGTTGGTCAGTCTTGATAATGCAGGTCGAGCACTTATTCCCGTTTCTCACATGGAACGTATTGGTTTGAAACAAGAGGCAATGCTAATTGCCTACAATGACAGAGTTGAAATCTGGGACAAAGAGAAGTACTTCGAAATGATCGAAGGCTCCATGATGGATTTTGCCGATTTGGCGGATGAAGTAATGGGAGACCTTGATCATGACGAATAATCAAGAATATCACATACCAGTTATGTTGACGGAATGCCTTGACGGCCTTCGTATAAATCCTAACGGGGTATATATCGACGTCACTTTTGGTGGTGGTGGGCACTCAAAAGCCATCTTTGATCAATTATCAGAAAAAGGAAGACTGATTGCTTTTGATCAAGATCCTGATGCAAAAAAGAACGCATGGAACGCACCGAACTTCGACTTTATCGCTGCGAATTTTGCGTATATAAATAACCACTTAAGATTACTCGGGATTTCACAAGTGGACGGTATCCTCGCAGATTTAGGTGTCTCATCTCATCAATTCGACGAAGTGACTAGAGGGTTCTCTATTCGCGGCGAGGCGCGACTTGACATGAGAATGAATCAAAACACCGAACTAACAGCAGAAACCGTACTCAATACATATTCAGAAGAAGAGCTCTTGAGGATCTTTAGAAGTTACGGAGAAATTCCGAATGCCAATAAGCTTGTCCGGACTATAATCAGCTCTAGATCTAGTAAAAAAATAAAAACGACACAACAATTCATGGACGCCATCGTGCACTGTGCACAAAGGCGAAAAGAGAACAAATATTTCGCTCAAGTTTTTCAAGCCCTCCGAATCGAAGTCAACGATGAAATGAGTGCGCTACGGGAATTTTTAAATCAATGTGAAAAGATATTAAAACCTGAAGGCAGACTTGTAGTCATGTCATATCATTCTCTTGAAGACAGAATGGTCAAAAACTACATGAAACGAGGGTCCATCTCAGGAGAAATAGAAAAAGACTTTTTCGGGAATGTTATCAAGCCTTTTACAGAGATAGTACGCCACCCAATTACCGCAAGCGAAGAAGAAATAAAACAAAATAGTCGAGCACGCAGTGCCAAACTCAGAATAGCCGAACGCAATGGACAATGACTTTTTAGACAGAGCGCAGCTAGACGAGGAAAACGCTGCGAAGGAAAAAACAAAAAAAGAAAAGACGACTAAAAAACGTAAGTCAAAATCGAACAAACCAAATGCATTTGTTCAAATTTTGAATGGCGATTTCCTGACTAAGGAATTCATGTTAAACAACCTGAATTTCATATTCTTCGTAATGTTTCTTCTTCTACTTATTGTAGGTAAGGGATACTACGGAAAGCAATTATCAAACGATGTTCTTAGCACCCAAAAGCAACTCGACGACATTACCTCAGACTACTTCGAGTCCAAAGCTCAATTAGAAGAGACAACACGTCGTACCGAACTAGTAGAACGACTTAAGTCAACAGGATTAAAAGAAACTGTGAATCCAACCAAAGTGATTCGCATTGAAAAGAAAGAAAAAAGTAATGAGTAACAAGAAAGACATATTCTGGAGAGCTTACCTGATTTATTTCGGGTTTGTCATCCTTATGTTAATTGTCCTCATTAAGACCGTCACAATTCAATTGGACAATGCCGAACCCGTATTCATGACATCCAGTGATGGAAACGAAAAAATGCCAACTCGTACAGTCAAGAAAACACCCCGAAGAGGACAAATTCTTGACGCAAACTACACCCCATTAGTTACCTCCGTCTCTTTCTATGACATACACATGGATCCAGTAGTTATTAAGCAAGAACTTTTTGACAAAGAAATTTCCAACCTCTGCAAGGAACTTACAGAATTGTACCCCTCCAAAACTGCCCGTGAATATGAAATATACATACGAAAGGCTCGAATGGATAGTGTTCGTTATCTACTTATAAAAAAGAAAGTTACAAACATCGAACGGAAGCTTTTACGGGAAATGCCAATATTCGAAAAAGGCCGACTCAAAGGCGGGATCATCGATAACGAAGAGACTATTATTCGTAAACGACCACATGGAGAACTACTTAAACGAACCTTAGGATATGTAAAGTGGGATGACGTCAAGAATGAATGGAGAAAAGTCGGGATAGAAGGAGCCTTTGACGAATACTTACGCGGCGAAGAAGGAGAAGAGATCGAGCAAAAAATCTCCAATGGATGGAAAAAAATTGGCCCAGTAACCAAAGAAGCCGTTGAAGGGGCAAATGTCGTAACCACTATTGACAAAGAGATTCAAGAGGTCGCTCATGCTGAATTATTACGCCAATTAAAAAATCAGGCAGCCCGAAATGGCTGCGTAATAGTAATGGATGTAAAAACTGGGTTCGTGAAAGCGATCGTGAATTTAACTCGAGATAGTCAAGGGAGCTACAATGAAGTTTACAACCAAGCAATTGGCGTTAAAGAAGTCCCAGGGTCAACTTTCAAACTAGCCTCATTAATGGCTGCCTTAGAAGATAAAAAGGTTCGTATCTCAGACAAAGTAAATGCCACTGGAGTTTACAAGTTTTATGACTTGAAACTCACAGACTCTAACCATGGATATGGATATGGAGAAATAACCATTCAAGAAGCTTTTGAAAAATCTTCCAACGTATTCTCGAAAATAATTAACGACGCTTACAAGCACGATCCGGAAGCTTTCATTTCTAGGTTAAAAAGCTTTGGTCTAGCAGATTCATTAGGTATTTCATTAACAGGAGAACCTAAACCAACTCTTTATGAACCAGGAACAAGCAACTGGTATGGAACATCACTTCCTTGGATGGCCATTGGGTACGAATTCCTTCAAACCCCCTTACAAACACTTGCATTTTATAATGCCGTAGCAAATAACGGAACCTTAGTTAAGCCTCAATTTGTACAAGAAATCAGACGTGGAAATAACGTCATTAAAACCTTTCCTCCACAAATAGTAAAGAATCAAATTTGTTCTCCAGGCACTTTGAAAGACCTTCAGTTATGCCTTGAGGGTGTTGTGAAAAGAGGGACTGGATCAGCTCTTCAATCTGCCTACTTTGATATTGCTGGCAAGACTGGTACAGCACTTATTCTGAATGACGACTTGAGCTATGGCGAAAATGCAGAAAAAAAATACCAAGCATCTTTTGCCGGGTACTTCCCTGCAAACGACCCAATATACTCCTGCATAGTAGTCATCTCTGGCCCTACTAAAGAAATTTATGGAGCAAAGGTATCCGGGACAGTATTCTCCGCGATAGCAAACAAGGTGTACGCTTCAAGCCTTCAATATCATGACCCAGTAAATAAAGGTGCGCTTGCAAAGAAGAAAATCCCTGTTTCGAAAGACGGAAATCGATTCGACCTACTCACAACATATAAAGCCCTGAAAATCCCTTTTAACTCCACTACAAGCAGCAAATGGGTAAATACAACAGCCTCCGAAAACTCTATTAATGTCAAGAAAAGAAATACAACCAAGGATAAAATTCCAGACGTGCGAGGAATGACAGCGAAAGATGCAGTTTATCTAATTGAAAGCACAGGAATGACCGCAAACCTCAAAGGTTTCGGAACAGTTACAAAACAATCAATAAAACCAGGTGCTGCCATTCAAGCAGGCATGATCGTGGTGCTGACTCTAAATTAAATGCAAGCGTTAAAAGACATATTATATGGCGTTAACATCCTCGCAGTAAGCGGCGGAACTAACGCGTTGGTCAATCACATAACCTTTGACTCACGGACTGCAAAAGATGGCTCCATCTTCTTTGCTATCGAAGGTAGCACACGTGATGGACATGAATTTACAGATCAAGTAATCGAAGTAGGCTGTAAAGTACTGATCGTTTCAAAAGAAACACCAGCACGTAAAGACTGCACTATCATTCAAGTTGACAACACTAATAAAGCGCTTGCAATTATGGCGAGTAACTTTTATGGAGAACCCTCAAAAGAGTTGAAGCTTATAGGAATCACTGGAACCAATGGCAAAACTACAATCGCAACACTACTTTTCAATCTCTACTCCAAACTTGGGTATCAAACAGGGTTGCTATCTACGGTAGTAAACAAAATTTGCAATAGAGAAATCCCATCCTCACTAACCACACCAGACCCTATTCAACTTAACTCATTGCTGCGTGAAATGGTAGAAGAAGGATGTTCACACTGCTTCATGGAAGTAAGCTCACACTCAATTCATCAACATCGAATTACTGGATTGCACTTTACTGGCGGAGCTTTTACCAATATCACACATGATCACCTCGACTACCATAAAACATTCAAGGAATATATAGATGTAAAAAAGGCCTTTTTCGACATGCTGCCCGCTACGTCATTTGCACTCACCAATCAAGATGACAAGAATGGAGAAGTAATGCTGCAGAATACTCAGGCAAAAAAACGCACCTATGCACTTAAGTCTATGGCAGACTACAAGGTGAAGGTTCTTGAAAATCAATTTTCAGGACTTGTACTTCTCATCAACAACAAAGAGTTGTGGACAAAACTGATCGGTGATTTCAATGCTTACAATCTTCTTGCAGTATTTGCAATTAGCCAAGAACTAGGTGAAGATGAAACGGAAGTTCTAACTGTCCTTAGTCAGCTAGACTCCGTAGAAGGAAGATTCCAATATATCAGAAGTAATAGTGGAATCACTGCTATCGTAGACTACGCACACACACCAGACGCGCTAGATAATGTACTAAAAACAATAGAAAACATTCGAACAAAAAACGAAACTGTTTTTACTGTAGTAGGCTGCGGTGGTGATCGAGACAAAACAAAACGTCCTGAAATGGCATCCATTGCATGCAACCATTCTGATAAAGTAATACTCACTTCTGATAATCCGCGCTCCGAAGACCCAAATATTATCATTGACGATATGATGAAAGGCGTAGATGGTACGAATTTCAAGAAGACCCTTTCTATTGTAGATCGTGAGCAGGCAATTAAAACCGCAGTGTCCATGGCCGAAATAAATGACATAATCCTTGTCGCAGGAAAGGGCCATGAAAAATATCAAGACATCAAAGGTGTGAAACACAACTTTGACGACATGGCAACGCTAAAAGAATTATTCATAAAACTCAATAAATAATGCTGTATAACCTATTCGAATATTTGGACACATTCAACTTCCCAGGAGCCGGGTTGTTCCATTACATCTCTTTTCGCGCTGGCCTAGCATTAATCACGTCATTGATTGTCTCTATGGTTTTCGGAAAACGACTAATCAGACAACTTCAGAAGCAACAGATTGGGGAAACCGTTCGTGATTTAGGGCTAGAAGGACAAATGTCCAAGTCAGGAACACCAACCATGGGAGGTCTAATTATTCTTGCCGCAATCCTAATTCCAACCTTACTATTTGCTCGATTAGAAAACATATATGTCATCACTATGCTCATCGCAACAGTTTGGTTGGGAGCAATAGGTTTCATCGATGATTACATCAAGGTTTTCAAGAAAAATAAAGCCGGACTTGCTGGAAAATTTAAGGTTGTCGGACAGGTTGGCGTAGCAATTATTGTTGGCTGTATACTTTACTTCCACCCAGACGTAGTGGTACATAAGAAAGTAGATGCTAATTACACTCTTCAATCAGGAGAAAAATTTGTAACAAAAATGCATATCGACGAAGACTCATCACTTGAGTCGAAATGGATCGAAACAGACGACATGACCACTACAATACCATTCGTTAAAAACAATGAATTCAATTACAATTGGTTAGTGGGTGATTGGATGGGAACATGGGGCTGGCTACTTTTTATTCCCGTGGTCATTGTGATCGTTGTATTCATTTCTAATGGCGCCAACCTTACGGATGGACTAGATGGCCTGGCCACTGGAACTTCAGCAATAATCGGGATCTCTCTAGCTGTACTAGCCTATGTATCTACCAATGTTCATTTCGCAGACTACCTAGATGTAATGTACATACCAGGAGCCGAAGAAATGGTCATCTTTATTTCAACATTCGTAGGAGCTTGTATCGGATTTCTTTGGTACAATTCATACCCCGCACAAGTATTTATGGGAGACACCGGAAGCCTTGCTATTGGCGGAATCATTGCGGTATTCGCCATCGCAATACGAAAAGAACTCTTAATTCCGATACTCTGTGGAGTATTCATCATCGAGAATGTTTCAGTAATGATTCAAGTTGGATGGTTCAAATACACTAAGAAAAAAAGTGGCGAAGGACGACGAGTCTTCCTCATGGCGCCACTCCACCACCATTATCAGAAAAAGGGAATGCATGAAGCCAAAATTGTATCACGATTCTGGATTGTAGCGATCCTATTAGCTGTTGTGACAATCGTAACTCTTAAGGTTCGATAAGTGAACACTACACAAAAACATATCGCCATTTTGGGTGCCGGAGAAAGCGGAATCGGTACTGCAATCCTTGCAAAAAAGCAAGGCTGGAATGTGTTTGTTTCAGATTTTGGAAATATTGCTCCAGAATATAAAAGAAAGCTCGAAAAAATCAATGTCGACTGGGAAGAAGGCAAGCATACAATGGAACGAATTCTTCAATCAGATTTGATTGTTAAATCCCCAGGCATCCCAAACACCACTGCCAGTATCATAGACATTAAAAAAGCTGACATCAAAATTGTTTCTGAAATTGAATTTGCGGGTTATTACAATACAGCAAAAACTATTTGCATCACTGGCAGTAACGGAAAAACAACAACCGCAATGTTGACCTACCACATTCTCAAAAATGCTGGAATCAATGTAGGCCTTGCTGGTAACATCGGCGACAGTTTTGCTAAACAAGTGGCAAATGAAGAATTCGACTGGTATGTACTTGAACTTAGTTCATTCCAATTGGACGATATGTACAATTTTAAGGCAGATATCGCAATTCTGCTCAACATAACCCCTGATCATTTAGATAGATACGATTATAAAATGCAAAACTATGTCAACTCAAAATTACGCATAGTTCAAAATCAAACCCAAAACGACTGGTTCATTTACAACTGTGATGATCCGATCATAAATAAAGAAGTCGAAAACAGAACTATCCCCTCAAAGAAAGCTCCTTTTTCATTAAAGAAAATCATTGAAGTCGGAGGATATGCAGATAGCAAACAAATAACAATCAATATAAACCAACAATTCACTATGTCAATTCACGATTTAGCATTAAAGGGCAAGCACAATGCCCAGAATTCTTTAGCATCAGGTATTGCTTCACGAGTTCTAGAAATTAGAAAAGAAGCTGTTCGAGACAGCTTGAGCGACTTTGTAAATGTCGAACACAGATTAGAATTTGTAGCAAAAGTTCACGGAATCGAATTTATTAATGACTCCAAAGCAACAAATGTTAACTCTACTTGGTTCGCACTTGAAAGCATGGACAACCCAACAGTTTGGATCGTCGGCGGCGTAGACAAAGGGAACGATTACACAGAGCTACTAGCACTTGTCAAAGACAAAGTAAAAGCGATCATTTGCTTAGGTAAGGACAACAAGAAAATCATCGAATCATTCGAGAATGACGTTGAAACTATTGTCGAAGCATCTAGCGCTCTTGAGGCAGTAGCGTACGGATATCGACTTGCAAAAAAGGACGAAACTGTTTTGCTTTCACCAGCTTGCGCAAGTTTCGATTTGTTCGAAAATTATGAAGAAAGAGGAAACGAATTTAAAAAGGCAGTAAGAGCACTGTAATGAAGCAAAAGACCAATCAACTAAGTACTGAAGAACAGCTTCTTCAGGCCCGAGAAAGAGGGCTACAAGAAGCTGCCCAAGTCGAAGCCATGAAAGCACATGGCAAAGTCCTTGAGATGGATACCTTCTCATGGATCAGCCCGCAAATTGACACACTGGCTTCGGTTATTGGATCTTTCCCTTTTCCCGTTCAATGGGTTGCAAATCATGATTTAGTTAAATTGTGTTTACATCATTACCCAGAATTAGCTGATGATCTACGTTCCGTAATAATACACGATCGCGCTATTTTGGATATAGATCGTGATCTACTCCACCTTATTCCAAATATTGCGTGTATTGAGGGCATTACCGAGGCTCTAGAATTACTAAAATCAATGCGCCTACCTAAAAGCGTCTTCCTATTTACTGGAGAAAAAGCGGAAAAAGACAGAGATTTACTCAACATTTTTATTGAGATAAACAGATAAATGCAGAACATATTAAAATATCTTAAAGGCGACCGCGTAATTTGGATCATTACATTGATCATGTTAGCTTTTTCGCTAGTAAGCGTTTACAGCTTTGTCCCTATCCTGATTAAAATGGAAGGAGGAACAGCTTTTAAGTATTTATTCAAGCACCTTATCTATGTATCAATGGGACTTGGCCTAATGTTCTGGGTGCACAAGAAGGACCCAAAATACATCTCTCAACTCTCTAAATTCGGCTTTTATCTCGCAATAGCTCTACTGATTTTCACCTTCTTCTTTGGAGCACGTGTAAATGATGCTGGGCGCTGGGTGAGAATTCCGTTTGTCGGCCTCACCTTCCAATCATCAGATTTTGCTAGGCTAGCGCTAGTGATTTATGTATCTCGATTATTGCTAAAAAAACAAAACAAGCTTAACAACTGGAAAGAAGGCTTTTGGCCCGTGGTTATCCCAATTATTGTTATTTGTGGATTGATTGTAAAGGATAACTTCTCTACGGCCGCTATTCTCTTTATGATAAGCTTAGCACTATTGTTTTTAGGAAGAGTACCCATCACTAAAATACTAAGCCTAATCGGTGGTGGAATCGCCATGCTCGGACTAATAGTATTAGTACATAAGGCTGTGCCAGACCTCAACCTTCTCCCTCGTTACCAAACTTGGGAAAATCGAATATTTAATCGAGTTAATGACGATGTAGATGTTATTGAAAATGCTCAAGCCTTGAATGCCCAGCTTGCCATTTACAACGGTCGGGCAACAGGAAATAATTTTGGCTTAATCGGGCAAGGAGTAGGTGATGGTCAACTTAAAGAGTATTTACCAGAAGCCTATGCAGATTTTTACTATTCAAGTTTTGTTGAAGAAATGGGACCGATATGGGCAGCGGTGCTTGTATTGATTTACCTGATCCTACTTTACAGGATTATGCGTATCGGGCTGAACTCTGACAATCTTTTCGAAACCTTTGTGTGCATTGGGATTGGTATACTAATGCTAAGCCAGGCGTGCGTAAATATGCTCGTTTGCACAGGAATTTTCCCCGTAACAGGACAGAACATGCCTTTACTAGCAATGGGAGGATCTGCTTTAATAATGACATGTCTTGCACTAGGTATAGTGCAATCAATTGCATACAATCAATTGAAATCCAAAGAAAAAGAAGAGAACATCGAAGACGAACTCGTAACCGTATAGATTATGAAAATAGAACGTGCAATTATTTCAGGAGGAGGAACAGGTGGACATATCTTTCCAGCCATTGCTATTGCCGATGAAATCAAACGACGCAACCCAGCAGCCGAAATTCTTTTTGTCGGAGCAACAGGAAAAATGGAAATGGAAAAGGTACCAGACGCAGGCTACAAAATAGAAGGATTAGAAATTGTAGGACTTAAGAGAAAACTTGCACTTTCAAATTTCGTTCTTCCATTTAAAATTGTAAAAAGTGTTCTAAAAGCAAAGACGATTGTTAAGAATTTCAAACCGCAGGTAATTGTTGGTGTAGGAGGATACGCAAGTGGACCAACCCTAAAAGCCGGTTCGATGCTGAAATACCCAACAGCGCTTCAAGAACAAAATGCATTCGCGGGAAAAACAAACAAACTACTTTCAAAAAAAGCGAAGGTCATTTGCGTGGCCTATGAAGGACTAGAGCACTTCTTTCCTGCTGAAAAAATTGTACTTACGGGAAACCCTACTCGAAAGGATATGGTCGATATCGAAGGGAAACGACAAGAAGCATACGATTTTTACGGTTTCGATCCGAATAAAAAAACAATCTTAATCATCGGCGGAAGTCTTGGAGCGTTAACACTTAACGAAAGTGTCATCCGAGGAATGAAAGAACTAATGGCTTCCGGAGCTCAAGTTCTTTGGCAATGTGGGAAGGTATATTACGATCAAATCAACGCTGCAATAAAAGGAAAGAACACTGGCGATGTTAAAATGGTCCAGTTCATCAAACGAATGGACTTAGCATACGCCATGGCAGATGTGGTTATTTCGAGAGCTGGAGCGATTTCCGTTTCGGAATTGTGCTTAGTAAAGAAGCCGACAATTCTTGTCCCCTCACCAAACGTTGCTGAAGATCATCAAACAAAGAATGCAATGGCTCTAGTTAACAAAGGAGCAGCTATACTAGTAAAAGATGTAGAGGCAAAAGAAGAACTCATTAAAGCAACCTTAACACTGTTAAATGACAATGAGAAGTGTGCTGAACTCGCTTCCAACATACAGAAATTAGGCAAGCCAAACGCTACACAAGAAATCGTTGATCAACTAGAAAAAATAATTACCGCTTGAAAATAACCCAAGCCCATATCAGTCACTTCGATCGCGCTTACCTTATTGGTATCGGTGGTATAGGGATGTCAGCGCTCGCGCGTTACTTCAACAATAAAGGGTGGGAAGTTGCCGGCTACGACAAGACACGAACGCCACTTACCGATGAACTAACTAAAGAAGGAATCGAGATCCACTATGAAGATCTTGAGAAAGATATTCCACAGCATTTCCAAGAAACCTCCAAGACCTTGGTCATCTATACCCCCGCAATTCCGGCCGATATGGGAGAGCTTAAGCATGTCCAACAAAGCAATTTTCGTGTATTCAAACGTGCAGAAGTTCTAGGTATGATAACGCGAGATTCAAAAGCAATAGGAGTAGCAGGAACACATGGAAAAACTACAACGAGCACAATGCTCGCTCACATACTAAACACATCCACCTTGAAATGCAATGCATTTTTAGGGGGGATATCTTCAAATTTTAATTCGAATTTTATTAGCGACCCAACAAGTGAACTTACTATTATTGAAGCAGATGAATTCGATCGCTCGTTCTTACAACTAAGTCCTTTCGCCTCGATCATCACTTCAACTGATGCCGATCATTTGGATATCTACGGGGACAACGAGATTTTCCAAGAAGGATTTCAGTCTTATGCAGATCTTATTTCAGAAGAAGGATTTTTAGTGCATCATGTCAATGTTAAACTTTCAGCGAAACGAGCCATTAGCTATGGACTTGACGGCAAAGCCGATTACAATGGATTCAATTTGCGATTTGAAAATGGATCTTTCGTATTCGATGTACAAACTCCAAATAAAACACTAAATGCCATCCATCTTGGCATTCCAGGGATACATAACGCTGAAAATGCAATCGCATGCATTGCCGTATCGAATGAACTTGGAATAGATGAATCTACCTTACGTGAGGCACTTCAATCATTTTCTGGAGTCAAACGTCGATTTGAGTATCACATCCGTAAAGAAAATCTAGTATATATTGACGACTACGCGCATCACCCCACAGAAATTGAAGCATTAATTTCATCCATCAAATTACTCTACCCCAATCAAAAAATAACTGGTGTTTTTCAACCTCATTTATTCTCTCGAACACGTGACTTTTTTGATGGTTTTGTAACCCAACTGAGCAGACTTGACGAGACTATCCTTCTCCCCATTTACCCAGCAAGAGAAAAAGAAATCGAAGGAATAACTAGCGAAGCTATATGTGAAAAGTTGACTAATAATCAACATGCAGTTCTTTCTCCAGAAAATGCTGTAAAAAAGATTTCTCAGTTAAGAGAAGGGATAATTCTAACCATTGGCGCCGGTGACATAGATCGAATTGTAGAACCCATTAAAAACGCATTAAGTCAATGAAAAAGTGGGTAAAAATAACATTATGGAGTCTCTTCTTTATAGGATTGGTCCTTCTTGGGTATTCCATTAACCAAAAACTAAAAACACAACAAGTTATTGACCCTGAAATAATTATTCATGTTGAAGGAGAGAATGCTTTTATTACGAATTTTGAGCTACTTGACAGTCTTAAGTTTCATCGATTTATTTATGAAGGACAATCAAGAGAAGAGTTAAGTCCAGAGAAAATAGAGGACTATATCACACAAATTTCACAAGTCAAATCAGTAGAAGTATTTTATTCTTTAAGTGGTAAGTGGACAATTGAAGTCGATACACGAAATCCCATTGCCAGAATCTTCAATAAATATGATGAAAGTTATTACTTAGATGACGAAGGAAACACCTTCAAGAAAGCACGCAAGCATGTCGCTAGAGTCTTAGTGTTTACGGGCGATATCTATGATCGTGAAAGGTCGGTTCCGGTAACTGAAATTATTAACAATGATTCCTTGATAAGTATTCGAAAACTAGATGATATCTATCGAATTTCCAATTATGTTTGTAATGATCCCCTGTTCCGTTCATTAATCGGGCAGGTTCACTTAAAAAAGAACGGCGATTTTGTTCTGGTACCGCTGGTTGGGGATCAAAAAATAGTCTTTGGTTCTGCACATTCAGAGAAAGAGGTAGAGGGGAAGTTTCAGAAACTGAGAATATTTTATGAAGAGGCAATACCGTATGAGGGCTGGAACACTTATACGGAGATTAGTCTTAAGTATGATGACCAAATAGTTTGCAAGAAAAAGGAAACCGATGAGTAAAGTAGTAGTAGGTTTAGATATTGGAACAACAAAAATTGCGTGCTTCGTAGGCCGCATGAATGAGCATGGGAAAATCGAAATCTTGTCCATGGGTAAGACAGAGTCCCTTGGCGTAATGCGCGGAATGGTGTCCAATATCGATAAAACAATACTATCGATTAATGGTGCTGTAGAAGAGGCCGAAGAACGCATTGACGGTGAATTAAAAATTAAGACTGTAAATGTTGGTATTGCTGGTCAGCACATTAAGAGTATTCAACACCGAGGAATTCATACAAGAACAAATATAGAAAGTGAGATTTCCCAGTCAGATATCGATAAGTTGGTAGACGACATGTATAAAATGGCTATGCCTCCAGGAGAACAAATCATCACTGTTCTGCCTCAAGAGTATATCATTGATAATGAACAAGGGATCAAAGATCCAATTGGAATGTCTGGAGTTCGATTAGAAGCTAACTTTCATATTATAACAGGGAATGTTGGAGCTTCAATGAACATCCATAAGTGCGTAGAACGCTCGGGACTGAAGGTAAAAAACATTATTCTAGAACCAATTGCTTCTGCTGACGCCGTACTTACAGATGAAGAAAAAGAGGCGGGTGTAGTTCTTGTGGACATAGGTGGGGGTACAACAGATGTCGCCATTTTCCATGAAGGTATTATTCGTCATACAGCAGTGATTCCTTTTGGAGGAAATGTTATCACAGATGATATCAAGGAAGGATGTACCATCATGAAGCGAAAGGCAGAAATGGTCAAGCAGCAATTCGGATCTGCGGTGGCAAGTGAAAGTCAGGAAAATGTTGTCGTTGCAATCCCTGGATTGAAAGGACGTCCTGCTCGTGAAATAACTTTGAGAAATTTAGCGAGCATTATACAAGCTCGGATGGAAGAAATTATTGAGCTCGTACACTTCGAAATCAAGAATTCTGGATATGAGAAGAAATTAATTGGTGGAATTGTAGTAACTGGTGGTGGATCACAATTGGATCACATCACGCAATTATTTGAATATGTCACTGGAATGGATACTCGCATTGGATACCCAACTGAGCATCTAGCTAACACAAATAACGAAACGATAAAAAGCCCTATGTACGCAACTGGAATTGGCTTAGTATTGAAAGGATTTGAAGATTTAGCGAGAACCGAAGCGACAGAACCTGAAGCGGCAAGTACTGGAGATGTAAAAACGCACTCTGAAAAAACAAGAGGCTCCTTCTTTGATTCAATCATTCAACGAGGAAAAACTTGGTTCGCAGAAGAAGATTAAACGGATGCGTACAAAACTGAAAAAGAATTAGAACGAACAACTAACAAACAACAAAAGAAATGGATTTCGAAATTCCTAAGGAACAGCCTTCAATTATAAAAGTTATTGGTGTCGGAGGTGGCGGTGGTAACGCAGTAAATCACATGTACAATCAAGGAATCAAAGGTGTTGATTTCATCGTATGCAATACAGACTTGCAAGCATTGGAAATTTCACCTGTTCCTCATAAAATACAGCTTGGCCCTTCATTAACCGAAGGTCGTGGCGCAGGATCTTTACCTGATGTAGGTAAAAATGCGGCAGTTGAAAATATTGATGAAATTCGAGAATACCTTGGCAAAGAAGCGAAAATGGTCTTTGTTACTGCTGGAATGGGCGGTGGAACTGGTACCGGAGCAGCTCCTGTAATTGCACAGGTTGCAAAAGAACTTGGAATTCTTACAGTTGGAATCGTTACTGTTCCTTTCAATTTTGAAGGAAGAAAGCGACGCATACAGGCAGAAGAAGGTTTGGAGTCAATGCGTTCAAACGTTGACACACTTTTGGTGATTAATAACGAACGCTTACGTGAAATTACTGGAAATCTTTCCATTGGTGAAGCATTTTCTCAAGCAGATGACATTCTTGCAACTGCAGCAAGAGGAATAGCCGAAGTAATAGCTGTCACAGGAGCTATCAACGTTGATTTCAACGACGTGAGCACTGTAATGCGTGATAGCGGAGTAGCAATCATGGGTAGCGCAGCTGCCGAAGGTGATAACAGAGCATTAAAAGCTGTTGAGCAAGCACTTGAATCACCATTATTGAATGATAATGACATCAGCGGAGCGGAATATGTATTATTAAACATTACATACGGAGACAGAGAAGTATTGATGGACGAAATCACTGAAATAACTGACTTCATACAAGAAGCTGCTGGATCTACTGCAGATGTTATTTTTGGTCACGCACAAGACAATACACTTGGTGAAAAGATAGGTGTTACTGTAATTGCTACGGGATTTGCATCAACTCCATTGACAGGATTCGAAAAAGCTCCTGAAAAGCAGGTAACAACGTTGACTGAAGAACGTAAAAATGAAATTAAAGCTCCTTTAGACTCTCCTACTCAACACAATCCATGGGCAGGTGCGAAGGAAGTTGAAAAGACGCAGGACGAACCATTCTTGAAGAAGACAGATAAACCAGCTTCAACAGGTTGGGCAACTGATAAAAAAGAAGACGAAGAGCAAAAAGAAATGCAATTCGATTGGAATGCAAAAGCTGCTGAAGAAACAACGGAAAAAGAAGAAGAAAAGATTACACGTTTTGTTTTAGAAGACGAATCTGAAGCTTCTATGGATTTGAACGCACAAGAAGAAAATACTAAAGAAGTGTTATCTCCTGAAGAGCAACAGAAACGTTCACAAGAGCGTTTGTCACGAATTCAAGAATATACTCAAAAGCTTAAGAAAGCTGATGGAATTCAAGAATTTGAATCTGAGCCAGCTTATATTCGCAGGAACATTCAATTGGATGAATCTTCACCAAGCAAAGACGACAAAAACAGTCGTTTCAGCGTATCTAAAGATGAAGACGGTAATTCATCATTGAACAGTAATAATTCATTCTTACACGATAACGTAGACTAATGGCATTCATGGATCAAATAAATGCTGACATCAAGGCTTCGATGTTAGCAAAAGAAAAAGAGAAGTTAGCCGCATTGCGTGATATCAAGTCGAAACTAATGCTTGAAGCAACTTCAGGTGGTGGAGAAGTTTCGGAGGCCACTGCTATGAAAATAGTCATGAAGCTTCACAAACAACGTGTTGAAACGTACGATCTGTACATCAAAGAAGGACGTGAAGACTTAGCGGCAGATGAAAAATTCCAAGCGGAAGTAATCAGTGTATACCTGCCAGAAATGATGTCGGAAGACGAAATTAAAGCAGAAGTTGAAGCAGCAATTAATGCCACTGGTGCAGCGGGCCCTCAAGACATGGGGAAAGTAATGGGAATGCTCTCTGGAAAACTAGCAGGAAAAGCCGATGGAAAAGTCATCGCAAACACTGTGAAAGCTTTATTAAACAATTAGCAATCTACCGATTTCTTACAGGAAATCTCTTAAATAAAAAGAGCCGTCATTTATTATGACGGCTCTTTTTTATTGATATAATATTCATTCAAAAACTTAGAGCAAATTGATTTCTTACCTCAAGCAACCTAAGCTTTTGTGTAAATTGCTGTATAACTTCGACTTCTCTTCTTAGAGATATACTTTTTGAAGGCATGCTCCAATCCAATCTCGTTAGAGTTTACAACAAAACCAATTGACCTAAGGAAAGTAAGGTCCTCATCACATAGCATCTTCTTACTGTCAGGTTTGATCTCCATAGATATTCCGTACTGTTCCTTAAAAACATCATTGGTTTGATCATAAAAAATATTGGCATCTTCATTATCGCCCACAACATTTAGTCCGGTAATAATAATCTTACCGTTATCTACCAATAAGTTCTTCGCCTTGGTAATAACTCCTTCAAAATCGCTGTAATAAGATACACCTCGATTAAATATGATCACATCGAACACAGGATTTAAAAGATCGATGTCATCAACATCTATATTTAGAGATGTCCATACTGATTCAGGGTAATGCTTTCGAGCCTTGAGACCATTCAAGTCATCTAAAAAATAATCTACCGCTGTGACACTATGACCTTCTCTAGACAGGGCATTTGCCAACCATCCATTCCAACTCCCAATTTCCAATATTTCAGAATTTGTTTTCAATTCCTCTCGAATCAAGACGAGGTCTTTCTGGCGTTCTTTCCAGGTTCGGTCATTCAATGAAAAAGGCAAATCAGGCATTATTTCTGGGTCAACTTGCACCCCTAAATAAGCTGCATTGAATTCTTCAAAACACTTTAAATAATGATCGAGCTGCGTTAAAAATTGGGGTTCAAAATAACGGAAGACTCCTTCTTCAATCGAGACTAAATAGTTCGGGTTTTCCTTTAATAATATTTTACCAATTGGTGTCGTGGGTGCTTCCATAACGAAGAACTAGTTACTATCGATTTTCTTAATTTCTCATTTTGATCAATGACAAAGCTAGTAAACAAATAGAACACAACAACAGACTAAAAATCCCCATGAATATTGAATCGCTACCCTACAAAAAATGAACTTAAGAATTAGAATGAGCCGCGTTCTTGCCTAACATCGGCCACCCAGTTATAGTGGGATCTCCTGTATTGACCGCAATAATTTTACCATTCGCTGTACCTACATAAATCCAACCATCCATAGCAACTGGTTGTGTCCGAATGTTTTCACCAGTCGCAATCCTCTTCACTGTTAATCCCGTTTCAGCATCAATCACGAGTATTTCTCCTAAATACGTTGCGACAACGATACTACTCCCAACTCTAATCGGTGGAGTTGCTAGAAACCCTCCAACTTTTTTTAAGTTACCACTAATGCTCATTTTCCATTTTACTTCTCCAGTATTTTCATTTGTACTGATTATACTGTCACCCATTGTATTGTAATTGTAGCCACCAAAATTCAACGCTCGAGAACCGATAAATGATTGTAATGAAGAAACGTTCGACTGACCAATATTCGTTGCTGCATAAGTTGCTCCAGCCGATGCAGGAGCTCCTCCACTAAAACCATTACCTGCGTCGTCACTTGCCGATGTTTCTTTTAATTCTGATTGATTCTGCACATCCTTGTCAAGGTAAGCAGCTTGATCACGTTTATAACCTTCATTCCATCCACGATTCGAATGAAAAGTCATTATGCTTTCGCTCACCTCTCCTCTGCCTTCTTCATCAGAGCGCCGACTAATAATCATTCCGTTCTTGCTTAAAGTTGGGGCTGTCGTTCCTCGCAATCGCTCAGCGGACTCAAACTGACCAGATTGTTGATCAACAACAAAATAAGTTCCTGGAAAGCTAACAAAGTGAAGTTTATCCTCATTCGCTACTGGTGCCATGATCACATCACCGTCAATCCATTTCTCCCATTTAATTGCTCCAGTTCTTAAATCTAAGGCGATCAGCACATGTGATGGATTGAATTTACCTTTTGTGATTTCCCCAATATTCTGTACACCATTAAACGCACCCTGCGACGGGAAAGACGTAAATACCATCCCGTTAGAAATTGTCGGTGTAGACATTAATGGATCACCCAAATAATAGGACCATAAGTGTTTTCCTGTTTTCTCATCACATGCAAAAATTGTACAAGATTCTGTATTAAAGACCAAGATTCCATCCTCGACCACGCCTGATGAGGGCCCGTCATCATCGATATCCACTCCCCATATTTCCTCCCCACTATGCGCATCAAAACAGAAGTATTGCTTACTCCCAAATCCTCCACTGACAAATAATTTACCGTTGCTAATTGTTGGTGTAGGCACTCCATTGTTGCTCGGCAACTTAATTTCAAAACCCTCTGCTGTTTGTTTGAGGGTCGCATTTTGATTTGTTGGAGTAACATGCCCATTTCTAAATTCAGTTGGTGGCTTAGGCATTCCTTCACCATTTACTGCCAGCACAATATCAAGGATACTCTCCATCGTAGTAGAGTCCAACGAAAGACTATCTTCATCTAGTGTAATATCTTTCGGACCAACGATATTCGCTTCTCGAATAGACTGAAAGTGGATTACCGTTCCACACCAAGATATGAGCGAAACAAGGAGAACAACAAAAATGGTACGTTTATTTTTCATGGAAAATGGTCTTAAATTCGACTGTCAATTATTAAAATCAAACCTTAGTACACTTCTCTCTATTGTTTGTTCAAAGCCAGAATAAATTCAAATTAAAAATCGTTGATTTTCGAAACTCATAATATTATCTTGTCAACCATATAAAACAAACCACTCATGAGATTACTGAAACATGTGCTAATTATTGTTGTTCTGCTAACGGGACCATTAGCTTCAGCGCAACTTCTGCAGGTTAAAGAAGGTAAAAACGCCATTGTTAAAGAAGAACCAACTGGCAATGGAAACCATATTACTAGATTGGAAGCGGGAACTCAAGTAGCCAATCTTGGCAGTACAGACAGGTATTACTTTATTCAATTAAACGACGGAAGAACAGGGTACTCATATAAGGGGAATTATATTGAAGTAGAAGGTTCGACCGCTGGCTTTCCGAGCTCCACTCAAATAACAAAAGAGAATCTATTAATCAGAAAGGATGTTCTGAAGATTGTCGTTATTGATGTTGAAGTTGGTGATGCTACACTCATTATTTGCCCAGTAGAAAATGGTGAAAGAGATGTCATTTTAATCGATACAGGGGTTAATGATGCAGACCGAATAAAAGAAGAATTGATTAGCAACGGTTTCACATTAGCCAACTCACCAATTAATCGCTTCTTTGCAACCCACTACGATCGGGACCATATTGGTGATGCCGAGAAAATAGCGCCCTTAACTAAAGTTGTCTACGATCTTGGAGGTCCTATCAAACAATACCCAAAAACAACTTCGTTTCTAGATAGAAGAACTATCACGCTTAATTACGAGGAAACTTTTTCTGGTGGAGTAACCATTGAATGCGTGGCTGCCAACAACGCTACCGACTTCGAGCCAAATAGAGTAAAAGACAAGGATAAAAATACGAACTCCATTGCCCTTATCGTGAGTTATAATGGTTTCGACTATTTCACTGCAGGAGATCTTACTATCAGTCCCGAAAAATCTCTTGCAAGTGGAATTCGTGATTGTGATGTTTATCACGTTAACCACCATGGAAGTTCCGTCACTTCATCGTATTCGGAGTTTATTGAAAAGTTGAACCCAGAAGTATCGGTTGTATCCAATGGACATCTCTTTAACCACCCAACGGATGTTGTTGCACAACGAATAATAGCAACAGGAAGTAAGTTCTTTCAAACAAATATCAATCCTGATGATAAAGCCCATCACCCAAATTATAAATACATAGGCGATAATACTTATCATGCGAAATCGAAAGACGAAAATGCTGAAGGAGCAACCGGATCAATTAATGTTGTCGTTGGGGATGACAACTATTATGTCGTAATGCCACAACTACCGCTAGAGGAAGGTACTTTTTTAATCGAACGATAGACAGAAGTCCTATCATTCGATTAAAAAAACAAGTAGTTTTTCGCTATCTTTCACATGAATTCAACAGTAACTATATGAAATCAAAATTTCTTGCAGGTCTTATCGCGACGATCATTTCTCTTGTCGTTGTTGTAGGGTTAGCAACCTTTCTAGCGCTCGTGCTTGAAATTGAACCCACAAAAAACTGGTTTACAACAACCGCTGCATTTGCAACTATCGGTACATGGCTTGGGGTGTACAGTTGGCTAAAACCCAAAGATCCTGAAGCAGAGAAGTTAAAAGCTGCAATTGAAAAAGGGGAACACCCATCGGTAGCAGCCATCGGGGTAGAAGATTTTAAAAAAGCGTATCTACGCACAAAAAAAGTTGCCATTCGAGGTGGCGTATTCTTAGCCTTAATTGGCGTTCCTGGAGTCATTTGCATTTTTGCTTTTGCCCCTGACTATAGTTCTGGGGGAGTTATCGCAGGCCTTATTATTCTTGCACTTTTTGGTGCGCTCGGAGTGTTTGTTATTATAAAATCAAATCAAGACAAACGTTCCATCGAAGATGGTACCGATGAATTAATGCATGCAATCAACAACAATATTGGCGATCACGTTATATGGTTTCATGGCGTAACCATGGAATATGAAGGTAGTCCCATGAAGGCGATGAAAAATTACCAAGTCGCTGTTTACACGAAGGGGCGAAATAAATCCTTAAACCTTGTTCTCAAGAATGAAAAAGCATACAATGAAATCCTTTCTTTTCTAGGGACGTGCTTTCCTGATTCTCAAGCGGGCTACAGCGAAGAGATTCGGAAAGAAATGAAAGCTAAACATGGTTTAAAGGGAACTCGGTAGTAATTGACCGACCTCAAAATATAACAATTAACTATTACTAAATTAGAAGCATGTTAAAGCTACTATTCAAACTACTTTCTCTCGCTGTATTCAGCATGATTTTCGTTTCATGTGGCGCTGGTCGTCTAAAATTTGTTCCTAATCATGAAACTACGGCGTCAAAGACCATTTCTAAAAAAGACCCTGTTGAACATCAGTCAAATACATCTTTTTTGACAAATTCGGACAGAGCTTCTTCAACTGATGATTTGTACGTTCTCTTGAACACACCCAACGTTATCCCACCTACAATACTTGATTCAACAGAACAAAAAACTGCTGAGCACGAAGATCTTCCTCGTAAGAAAATCAAGAAAAAGAAAAACTCCAGCGTCTTTAAAAGAGGAATGCAATTGTCTGGAATTTCTAGCGGAACCTTGGCAATCGCAACAATTACTTTCTTCCTCTCAAGTGTCAGTGTCTATTTTCCAGTCGTAGGTATACTTCTCTGTATTGTTGGAATCTATTTCTTTGTTCGTGGCTTACGCGCTTATCTAGATGCGAAACAAACTTTACAATGGTACCCGAAGGAATACGCCAAAGCTCAAAAATTTGGATGGGCGACTACTGTTTTGATCATAAATTGTGTGATGCTTGCAGTAGCCGCCATAGGAATTCTATCCATTATTTTTTAGGTGCCCTTAGACCTTTTATCATTGCTTAATTATTGTTTGTTGAGAAACACTATCATTCGTTCTTAATTCGACAAAATATGTTCCTGATGCGAGATTGCTTAAATTCAATCAATTGCTACTCCTCTACTTGAATAGCATTTACTTGCATGTTTCGAATCAATTCGTTGTATTTCAGTAAATAATCGTTTTTAATTGTAAACCACTTCTTTAGCTCAATATCGATCGCTGCTGTCAAGGCGAGAACAAAACTATCTTGAAATCGAAAATGGTTCGTTAAAAATTTCACTATTCAACTTTTAAAAGTTAATTTCACGCAGTTATCAACTAATTAACTATTATAATGCGCATACTACTTCTTTTTTTCGTGCTCATGACGAGTAGCGTTTATTCTCAAGTTGATGAGAAAACCTTAGTCAATGATTGGCTTGCACAAAACCCAGGTTTTAAATTACATTCTACCATAGAATATCAAGGGCTTTCTGATATAGATAAAGCAGCTTTAAGTCAAATGGAAAATCACATTATCTATGACGGAGGATTGAAAATATCAGATATCGAAGCCTACGAAAATGCTGTAGATAAGTTAGCTCCTCGAACTGACGAAGAGTATGTTTTTAATTGGCAATTGAACAATCCATCTGTTAAAGTGATTAAACATTCATTATTTATTGAATTAACCTCTGAGAAGCAACTCATTTATAAGAATACAGGAGCAATGATTTTGTTAGGTGAAGAAATTACGAAAGCTGACATCAATCTCTATGAGAATTAATAAGCCTACTATGAAATTTGCAACTATAATATTCAGTGCTTCCATATTACTAGGAAGTACTTCTTTTGCTCAAACAAATACCCCATGTTCTGGGGGGACTGTTAATGCCACTTCCTTGACCGTAGGATCTAGCTGCTCATATACATCTGGAACGACTGTTGGCGCAACCTATAGCACTAACGCGAATAATGGCGGAACTCCCAGCTGTGCTTCTCCGGGAGCAGCTGATGTTTGGTACTCTTTTGTTGCCCCAGCTTCAGGAAATGTGACAATCACTACCGCAGCAGGTACAATTACTGATGGAGGAATGTCTCTTTACAGTGGAAGTTGTGGAGCATGGACAGAGATCGATTGTAACGACGATTCAAATGGATTAATGCCAGAAATTTCATCAGCAACGCTAACCCCAGGCACAACTTATTTGATCCGTTTTTGGGAATACAGTTCAGGCACAGGAACTTTTGACATTTGTGTTGTGGAAAATGTAGGCGCTGTGACACCTGCGAATGATGATCCTTGTACTGCGACACCATTAACCGTGGATGCGTCATGCTCATTTAACACGTATACGACTGAGAATGCTACAAACTCAAGCCTTACGGCCGGGGTATCTTTGCCATCATGTTCATTTTACAATGGAGGTGATGTTTGGTTTAGTTTTGTTGCTCCAGCTTCAGGTCATATTATATTAGATAATAATACTGGCGTAATTACAGATGGAGGAATGGCACTTTATTCCGGTCCTTGTGGAACGTTAACAGAAGTTGATTGTGATGATGATGGTTCCGTTAACGGGGCGATGTCTTTCATTGAACAAACTACTCTTGTACCTGGTGATACATATTTTGTTCGTATTTGGGAATATGGGAATGATAACCCCGGTACATTTGACATCTGTTTATACGATGGCGGCGGAACAGTTACAGGTCCATGTACTGGTGGCGCAGGCGGCAGCGATTGTGCAACGATGAATCCTTTCTGTACAACTGACACTTATTGCTTCACTGCTCAAATAGGGACAACAGCCGAGGTAGGTAATGACTACGGTTGTTTAATAACACAACCAAACCCAACATGGTATTACATGGAAATTTCAGCTGCAGGTAATTTAGTTTTCGATATGTCAGCAGGTTCCGATATTGACTATGCAATTTGGGGGCCATTTGTCAACTTAGCTGCAGCACAAGCTAGTTGCGGAGCGTTGCCTGCGCCTATAGATTGTGGTTATACTACTTCACCAACGGAAACCGGAACCATTACAGGTGCTGCGGCTGGCGAAGTATATATTATGGTGGTCACCAACTATGCTGGAATTATTCAGGATATAACTATCGGTACTGGAGCTGGAAGTACAGCAAATACGAATTGTGCAATTGTAAACCCAACTCCATGTGACGCGGACGCAGGAACTTGGTAATTATGAAGTATACTTTAATCATATCCTTACTCTTTGCCTTGCTGCTGTCAAGCAAAACCTCAGCGCAATGCGACTTTGTCAATGACATTATAGGACTTTCTCAGACAACTATGCCTACGGGAAATGCTGCTGACCCTTTACTATACACACACACGTATGTACTAGTAGATGTTGACGGAAATATTGTCGCTACCAGCACAACACCAGATTTTACTGGGCTAAACGCCGATTTATATTATCTACACGCTGTTAATTACATTAATACGGAAAGTGCAGCTATTGTACCCTTACTTGCCGTTGGTGCTAGTTTTAACACTCTTGAAGCATATGCCGGTTGCATCAATATTTCTGATCCTTATGGCAATTGTAGTATTTCTGTTTGTGATGAAATTACTGTGCTTGAAAACACAACGTTGGTCAGTCCTGCAACAGGATTCACGGTAGTTGGTCACGAAAATGAATACTGCCTAGTTTGTAATGGAATCGTACAAGACATGAACTCAACTGGCACCTTCGATTTATCTTTATACCCAGCGGCAACTGCTGGTGCAGATTGTCAAGTGGTTTCGGTTAATTATCAAACTCCGGGGACTGCTCCTGTAACGAATGGAGACAATTGGAACACGATCGCAGCTGGTAATTGTAACCTTGCTTCTTGCTGGGATTACTTGGGACGAAACTTAGTTATTAACTCAACGTTAGCAGTTGAATTAATTGAGTTCTCAGGCCATGCAGAAAGTACATACAATAAAATAAACTGGGAAACTAATACAGAAACCAATAGCAGTCATTTTGTGTTATCGAGAAGTGTTGATGGTATTAATTTTATTGAGATAAATCAATCTCCAGGGCAAGGCACCACAACCCAGAACCATCGCTATCAATACGATGATTTCGAGATTTCTGAAGAATTGTACTATTATAGATTAAAAAGTGTTGACTTCGATGGCTCGTATCAATTAAGTCAAATACTCGCTATTTCAAGAGGAAATGCTATTTCCGATCAACTAATCGTATATCCTATTCCTTCGAACGACTATGTGAATATTCTTTTTCAATCCACGAATACACAAATGGCTCAAATTGAGCTTCGAAGTATTGATGGCAAGTTGATTCTCCGAAAAAATATCGATTGCAAAAATGGATTGAACACCCTAAATCTTAATGTATCAGATTTAGCACAAGGTGTTTATCAAGTAAATGTAATGTTGATACAGGAAAACAGAACACTTACTACTAAGATCCTCAAATAAAGTAGTTATTCAATCAATTGCTACTCCTCTACTTGAATAGCATTTACTTGCATGTTTCGAATCAATTCGTTGTACTTCAGTAAATAATCGTTTTTAATTGTATACCACTTCTTTAGCTCAATATCGATCGCTGCTGTCAAGGTGTTTTTCACTTCGATCATTTGCTTTGTCGGCGCGTATAACCCCATGCTTGCTAAGGAAGCAATGTGTGCCAATTTATTGTTGAGTTTGATGGGATAATTTAACATGTCCTGATTGCTTTTCAATTTCGTTTGATACAGGACCTCTTCAATATCTGTCATTAATGAGTCCAGACGTTTTCCCTCTTCTGTTACGGCTTCAAACTTCTCCTCATCGATACGGTCGTTGAGTGCTCCAATTTGCTTTTTTAGATCACGCATTTGTCTTATCGCATCGTGTGTTTCATCTACCTTATTACGGATCTCCAACAAGAAGTCAAATTGAGCTTGACGATCTTCTGCGGTTCCTTCCATTCGTGGGTCCAATAGTATTTCAAAGGACACTTCGACAGAATCTTCTCCCTGACGCAACACAGCAGTATAATTGCCTGGAGCAGCTTCAGGTCCACTTAATGTTCCCCACCACATCAACAAGCCCTCAAACTCATCCGCCTTTGGGTAATCCATATTCCAATTAAAACTTTGAACACCTTCTTTAAAAGAATGTTGATCTTCTTTATTCTCAGCCTCTTCATAGAATGTCCGTATCTCATTTCTATCCGCATCCAATATTCGAAGTTGAACTTCATCTTCTGATTCGGGAATATTCATAAACAATCGAATGCCGTATGGATGATTCGTTCCTTCTGTTAAGGAGACTTTATCATTCCCTCCAAAACCAACGGTTGGATGCGCCGAAAATATGCGCAATTGATCTGCTTCAGTAGCTTTGTTCAATTCATCCCACAACATGTTCAAGTCATCCAAAATCCAGAAGCTACGTCCTTGTGTTGCTACGATTAAATCGTTATCCTCAAGTGCGAGATCAGTAATAGGCACAATCGGTAAGTTTAATTGAAAAGGCTGCCAGTTCTGCCCATTATCGGAACTAATATATAAGCCTTGCTCAGTTCCACAATACAACAACCCCTTCGTATTTCTATCAGCTCGAATAACTCGAGTGAAGTGCTCACTAGCAATTCCATTTGTAATCAATTTCCACGTCTGACCATAATCAGTCGTATGATATAAGTAAGGCGCATAATCTCCAAGTTTGTATCTGGTTGCAACTACATACAACCCACCTTCGTTCCATGGATCAGCTTCAATACTATTGATCATCGACCATTCTGGTAACTTTTTAGGCGTTACATTCTTCCAATTAGCTCCCCCATCTTTCGAAACATGGATAAGTCCATCATCTGATCCGCACCATAAAAGATCTTTTTCATAAGGTGATTCAATGGCAGCAAAAATTGTCGCGTAATATTCTACCCCCGTATTGTCTTTAGTGATTGGTCCACCAGATGACACCAGTTTTTCAGCGTCATTCCGACTAAGGTCTGGTGAAATAATATCCCAAGATGCCCCACCATTTGTAGAGACATGCAAGTGCTGCGAACACGTATACAGTTTATTTGAATCATGCGGAGAGAAAAATACTGGGAAGTTCCACTGGAAACGATACTTCATTTTATCAGCACCATTACCTAAAGGGTTATCGGGCCACACATTGATTGCTCTGTTCATGTTTGTGTGATGGTTGTAACGCGTCAAATAACCTCCATAACTACCCCCAAAAACGACGTCGTTGTCCTTTGGATCAGGAGCTAAATGTGCACTCTCCCCTCCAGCTGTAGATTCCCAGTCATCTTCAGAAATACTCCCCCATTCTGAGCGCGACTGAATGCGAATCGCCGAATTGTCCTGTTGTGCCCCGTAGATCCGGTAAGGGAAATGATTATCCGTAGTTACTCTATAAAATTGTGAAGTTGGTTGATTCATATAGGTAGACCAATTATTTCCACCATCATAACTAATCTGTGCGCCACCATCATCGGCAATAATCATACGATTATTATCTTCTGGCGCAATCCATAAATCATGGTGATCTCCATGCGGGGCATAACGTTCTTTAAAGGTCTTTCCTCCATCGGTAGATGTGTGATAAGCCACATTAACTACATACACCTTATTAGCATCTTTTGAATCTGCATAAATGCGTGAATAATACCATGCACGTTGTCGCAAGCTTCTATCTTCGTTTGTCAACTCCCACGTTTTCCCTGCGTCATCCGATCGGTAAACACCACCGTCCTCATTTTCTACAATTGCCCAAACGCGGTCAGGATTTACGGGTGAAACGGTAACGCCTATTATCCCTAAAATTCCTTCGGGGAAGCCCTCATGCGTAGATATTTCTTTCCAAGTTTCTCCACCGTTCGTGGACTTCCAAAGTGCCGAACCTTCTCCACCAGATGAAAAATCGTAGGGTGTTCTGCGCACTCTCCATGTACTTGCATACAGCACTTCTGGATTTAAAGGATCAAGAATTAAATCTACTACCCCAGCATCTTCATTGCTAAATAAGACACGCTTCCATGTTTTTCCCCCATCTATCGTTTTATAAACTCCTCTTTCTTCACTCGACTTATACAAATCACCCAAAACTGCGGCATAAGCGACATCTGGATTCTTTGGATGTATACGCACACGCGGAATATGGCGTGATTCTGGAAGTCCAATTGAACTCCATGATCTTCCTCCATCAATGGATTTATACATTCCTGTTCCAGAGGATACATTTCCGCGAACCGTTACTTCTCCCGTTCCTACGTAGATCACATTGTTGTGTGATTCTGAGACCGCTATTGCTCCAATTGATCCACCAAAGTAGCCGTCGGAGATATTGTTCCATGAAGAACCTCCATTATCAGTTTTCCATACTCCACCACCTGTACTTCCCATATAAAAAAGCATGGGCATATCTTTCACTCCTACAACTGCCGCAGAACGGCCTCCGCGAAATGGACCAATACAGCGGTAATCAAGCGCTTCATTAATGGTAGGAAAAGCATCCTTTGATCGGTCTATTTGGCCAAA
>NODE-18-length-58515-cov-6.71651_pt1 | contig 58515 bp, 43 predicted proteins | sample MGYA00139097_ERZ477577 | MGnify/ENA metagenome assembly ERZ477577
CTGGAAAGGTAATAAATCGTTTTGATTAAAATCTGTCCACGCAAGGAGTGGATTAAAGGTATTAATAAACCATATACGTGAGTCGAACCATAGAAAGAGAAAATCATTTTTACTCTTATTTTTAATATCATGAAACACGGGCGAAAGATTGTAATTCAGAATAAGAACTCCTGACTGCAAACCTTCTAACTCACTTGTTCTGAGTGCTACGCGAAGGGTTGGCTCAAGGGGTCTGACAACTTCTCCATTCTCTATATTTAAGTCTAATTCTGAGACAAATAACTCACTTATATTGTTATCTATTGTATTTTTAAAGTAATAACGTTGAGCTTTGTTTTGGAGCCGATCGGGCGAGGTGATTTTCCATTCTCCCAGGACTTCGAGCTTACGATCAATGCGAGCTCGTTCATCTCCTCGTTCATCAATCCAGCGAACTTGTGAGAGTAAACTATCGGTATCTATATGACTTTTAAAGAGGGTTTCAAGCTGATCACGTTTGAGAGAATCATTTGATGATGATAATAATTGCTGTTCATTCAACGCACTTTTGAGCTTATAAATATCGAGTGCCATTCGATTAATATTTTTTTTGATCGTTTCTATGTTTGATTGTTTAATATTTTCTAGCTCATGTTGAGCAAGTTGAAACGTTTCTTGATAATTCATTTGATAATTAGTGTAAAGCAATAAGCTAGATAATATGAAAAGTATCAAGAATATTGCTGAAGCAATGATCAGGGGGCGATTTTGCCGAATGCTTGTAAGCTTTAATGATAATAGGTGCATTGCTACCACTTTGAGGTTAGTTGCCGGACTGAACCAAAAATTGGCAGTGGCGTAGTAGAATCAAATATATAGCTAACTATAAGGTTTTGTAAATTATTTAACTAAGTAAGGCCACCTTTATCTGAGGTTCATTGTTCCTATAAGCGTAACTATCGGGAGTAGGATGGAGCATATGACCTACTGCATTAATGCTATTGAGCTTTTAGATCGAGGAAGGAAAAACTTATTCTAGCGACTGAAGTTTTCCATGCAGTTAGCGTTAAATAACCAGCTTAGCTATACTTAATCCAATGCTTAATAGGTAATTTCATTATTAAGTCGAGCAGCAGTTGAGTAGGGCAAACGTAAGTAAGGGAGTCTTCGTTTTAATGAAAGTCAAAAGGATATGGTTTATTTCTTTATTACTCCACCTAGGCTTAGTGTTGACGGTGTTTTTTTCTTCGAGTTCTTTTGCTCTATCTAAAGATATAGTGTTGTTATCTGATATTGCTTATGGAGAATTCGAACAACAGAGGCTTGATGTATATTACCCTGCGGTGAAAAAGCAGGCGGCGCCAGTCATATTTATGGTTCATGGTGGAGCGTGGCGCTTAGGTGATAAGGCATCAAAAGCGGTTGTTAAAAATAAGGTGGCACACTGGGTGTCGAAAGGGTTTATTTTTATTTCGGTCAATTACCGAATGTTGCCTGAAGCACAACCACTTGAGCAAGCACAGGATGTGGAAATGGCTATACGGTTCTCACAACAGCATGCTTATAAGTGGGGCGGTTCAGCAGAAAAATTTATTCTTATGGGGCATTCCGCTGGTGCTCATCTAGTTTCACTTATCTCAGCCCGTCAGAATGACGACATAACACCTTGGTTAGGAACTGTTTCGTTGGACTCAGCTGCTTATGATGTTGAGAAGATAATGAACTCAGATAATATCCCTAGTTTTTATGAAAAAGCATTTGGTTTTTCCTCTGTCTATTGGATGACCGCATCTCCTAGTCATGCGCTAAGTAAAACGATGCCTCCATTTCTGGCTGTGTGCTCAACAAGCCGGAAAGACGATGCTTGTTTACAGGCAAAAACCTTTGTTGAAAAAGCACTGCAATATGGGACTGATGCACAGGTCTTACCGGTGACTTTTTCTCATAGAAAAATCAATGTGAAGCTTGGGGCGGACTATTGCTATACGCGAGATGTTGATGCGTTTATTAAGACGTTACATCCAAGTGTTGAGGCTCTGCTAAGTAGCGAACAGCGTCCGCAAAGGTGGTCAACGAAACAACAACGCTGTGTTGATGGGTAATAACTCATCAAGTTCAATGTGCCTCACTACGCAATAAAATCATTGAAGTCGGCAGCGTTGGATTTATAGACATCTCAACGCTTCATTTTCAATGTTGAGTTTAAGTGCTGAACTCCCTACCTCATCAGTAGCTAAGTTGTTCCCAATATGGAAGCAATGCTTAATCAGCTTTAGGTTCTAGCAACTCGATCCAATGTCTAACGGGTGTTTTTGTACCTTTCGAAAGGTGCAATTGGCAGCCGACATTTGAGGTGACGATAATGTCAGGCTGAGATTGAGTTAGGTTTTTGAGTTTATTATCTCTGAGTTGCTTTGATGTTTCTGGCTCAAAAAGTGAGTAAGTACCCGCTGACCCACAACATAAATGAGAGTCTGTAATAGGTGTTAATTCATAACCTAGTGTTGTTAATAAGCGTTCTACTAAATTAGGTAGTTTTTGACCATGTTGCAGGCTGCAAGGGGCATGGTAAGAGACGTTTACAGCTTGGTGTTGTATTGGTGACAAGTCTTGGTTTATAAGAAATTCAGCAATATCTTTGGTTTTTTCAGCTACAGTGCTTGCTTTTAAATAGTAGTCGTCGCTAGGTGCAAACAGCGTGGGGTAGTCTTTTACCATTACACCACAACCACTTGCTGTCGAGATGATTGTTTCTATGCCTGACTCAATGCTTCGCAGCCAGTTGTCAATATTCGCTTTGATTCTTTCTAAGGCTACTGTCGGTGCTGCGTTATGGTGATCGATTGCACCACAACAGGCTTGTTGTGATGTTTCATCCACTTGATAACCAAGCGTGCTTAGTACATTTTTCGTAATGTGGTTTGTATTGGGTGTTAAAGCTGGTTGTACGCAGCCTGTTAATAACAGCACTCGTCCGCGTGTGACTTGTGGTTTTATAACAGGACTTTTAATTGCTGATTGTTGTGCAAAGGGTTTGCTTAGATTGACCAGTGCAGGCTTAGTTAAAAATCGACGAATGGTAGAACGACTTGCTTTTTGCCATAAAGAACGTTTGTTTTCGAGTAGTTCGCGACCAATGCCGACAAGTTCACTGTATTTAACCCCAGAAGGGCAGGTGGTTTCGCATGATCGGCAGGTTAAGCAGTGATCAAGATGTTGGAGGCTGCTTTTACTGGCCTGATTATTTTCTAAGGCAGACTTGATGAGGTAAATACGACCTCTTGGTGAGTCGAGTTCATTACCGGTTAGTTGATAAGTAGGGCAAGTTGCCAAGCAAAACCCACAGTGAACACAAGCGCTGATGATGTCTGCTGCTTTTTTTCCATGAGCACTATCGGCTAGGTGTTCAGATAGTTTGGTTTGCATTAGACAAATCTTCCGTTGGGGTCAAAAACCTGTTTTAAATTTTTCTCAATCTGCTGCCGAACTTTGGATGGTGTCTGCTTTATAGTGCCGGTCGAAGTGGCGACAGGATAGGCTTTTGGTAGTACTCTAAAGCTAATTTCACATACAGCGACTAACTGTCCTTTTGAGCCAACAAGTAGGCGAGAGACATCATAACCGGCCACATTTTTCATCACTTTTCCGCCAAAGTTTAATATTCGACCCTGACCATCAATGACTTTGACTCCTAATACAGCATCACGTAATTCGGGGCTACCAATTGCATAGGCACCACCGATGGTTGTTGAAGCTGTGTTTTTGATAGAGAAGGGTAATATTTGCTCATTGTGGGCAAGAATGCTTTCTATATAGGTGATTGTTGTACCTGCTTTGACTGTCATCACTAACTCTTCTGCTTGATAGCTGACAAGTCCTGAATAGGCAGACATATCAAGTGTATTTAGGTGATTGCTTTTCAGTTGACTATTATTACCAATTATTTGTAACTGTTCGGCATCGAGTATTTGTTGTTGTATTTCTTCAATATTCATACGATTAGAAGCGTTCTAGTTCAGGGTGAGGCAGCTCATTATTATGAACATGCATATTACCTAGTTCTGCACAGCGGTGTAGCGTAGGAATGGCTTTACCCGGGTTGAGTAGGGATTGAGGATCAAATGCCGCTTTGATTTGATGAAACACCTCTAATTCATCAGCTGCGAATTGATGGCACATCGCATTAAGCTTTTCTATGCCAACCCCATGTTCACCTGTGATCGAACCACCCACATCAACACAGAGTTTTAATATCTCTGTACCTAACGCTTCTGCTTTTTCAATATCGCCTTCAATACTTGCATCATAGAGGATAAGGGGATGTAAATTACCGTCACCAGCGTGGAATACATTGGCGACACGAAGTGCGTAGTGCGCTGATAATTGTGTGATATTTTCCAATACATCTGCCAAGTAATGTCGTGGAATCGTACCATCCATACAATAATAGTCTGGCGATAAGCGGCCGACAGACGGAAAAGCAGACTTACGGCCTTGCCATAGTGTTAAGCGTTCTTGTTCTGAGTTGGCTACCTTGATCGTTGCTGCTGTCGAGAGCAGTGCTAGTAGCTTTGTAAGCTCTTGTTCAACATTGTCGTGATCACCATCAAGCTCGCAAAGTAGCAGCGCTTGGGCATCACGAGGATAGCCCGCATGGGTAAAGTCTTCAGCTGCACCGATTGCAAATTGGTCCATCATTTCTAAACCTGCAGGGATAATGCCCGCTTTAATTATGTTTGAAACCGTATTCGCACAGTCGCGAACATGATCAAAGCTAGCCATAACGAGTTGTACGCGTTCAGGTTTAGGTGTGAGTTTTACGGTAACTTCAGTGATAATACCGAGTAAGCCTTCTGAGCCATTCATTAATGCTAATAAGCCGATACCATCATCATTACGATGTAGGATTAATTCTTCGCCATCAATTGTTAGCATTTTTATGGCGATGACATTATGCACGGTGAGGCCATATTTTAAGCAGTGCACTCCCCCCGAATTTTCAGCAACATTACCGCCGATAGTGCAAGCAATTTGTGATGAAGGATCGGGAGCATAGTATAAATCATGCTGTGCGACGGCTTCGCTAATCGCAATATTACGAACGCCAGGCTCTACAACTGCTGTTTTTGCTTGTGGATCAATCGTTTTGATTTTGTTCAGCTTAGATAAGCCGAGTACAATACTATTATCTAAAGGCAGTGCGCCGCCAGCTAGGCCTGTACCAGCGCCACGACTGACGATAGGAGTATTATGTTTATTACAGATCTCGATAACTATTCGGATTTGTTCAATATTTTCTGGGAGCACCACCGCGAGTGGCTTTTGTCTATACATGCTAAGCCCATCACACTCGAAAGGGCGGGTCATTTCATCGCCATGGATGACAATGTGTTCAGGAAGGGCTGCCAATAATTCTTGAGTAATTTGCATAGGTATTTATAATAACTGCTTTAATCCAGAACTAAAAGACCTATTATGCAATCATTTAATCCACCCGTTAGAACCCTTATGGGGCCTGGTCCATCTGATGTTCATCCTCGTGTTTTACAGGCGATGGCTCGTCCAACGATAGGTCATTTAGATCCTGCTTTTATCGGCATGATGGAAGAAACTAAGGAAGCTTTAAAGTACGCATTTAAAACTGAAAATGAATTGACGATGCCCGTGTCAGCCCCTGGTTCTGCAGGTATGGAAACGTGTTTTGCTAATTTAGTTGAACCGGGCGATAAGGTCATTGTGTGCATTAATGGTGTGTTCGGTAATCGAATGAAAGAAAATATCACCCGTTTTGGTGGTGAAGCAGTGGTGGTTGAAGATAAGTGGGGAGAAGCTGTTTCGGTTGATAAAGTTGAGCAAGCCTTAAAAGATAATCCTGATGCTAAAATTGTTGCATTTGTTCATGCTGAAACATCTACAGGGGCTATGTCTGATGCCAAAGCAATTTGTGCTCTAGCCGCTCAGCATGATTGTTTAAACATTGTAGATACAGTGACTTCGTTAGCAGGTAGTGAGTTACGTGTTGATGAATGGGGTATTGATGCTATCTATTCCGGTACCCAAAAGTGCTTGTCTGCTCCTCCAGGCATTTCACCAATTAGCTTTAGTGAACGTGCGATTCAAAAATTGAGTAATCGTAACACTCCGGTAACGAGCTGGTTTTTAGATTTAAACTTGGTTATGGGGTATTGGGGCAAGGGGGCTAAACGTGCCTACCATCATACTGCCCCAGTTAATACTTTATATGGGTTACATGAGTCTTTAGTTATGTTGACGGAAGAAGGACTCGAAAATGCTTGGGCACGACATTCAGCTAACCATGAAGACCTGAAACATAATCTTGAGGCTATGGGAATGAGCTTTGTTGTAAACGAAGGTGATCGCTTACCTCAATTGAATACCGTTTGGATCCCAGAAGGTATTGATGATGCCGCGGTACGTTCTAGATTGCTGAACGAATACAATCTAGAAATTGGTGCGGGCCTTGGCGACTTAGCTGGTAAAGTATGGCGCATTGGTTTGATGGGCTACTCGGCTAGAAAAGAAAACGTCGTATTAGCAACAGCAGCATTAAAAGAAGTGTTAGCCTCACAATAGTTAAATTAAAAAGTTTATATGCTTATTAAGCCCTAATGCTAGGACATGTATTGGGGCTTTTTTATGAGAAGAAGTTATGGATATATTAAGGTAATTCACTAATTTTATTTAAATTTTGCAAGAAAAGTGTAATATTTAACGGGTAGCATTGATAGATTGCTCATATCAGAAGTCCTTGTTACTGCCTGATATTGAACTATCAATAACTGAATTGAATTAGGGTGAAATGGAAACAATTGCATTTTTTAATTTGAAGGGCGGTGTAGGGAAAACTACATCTGCAGTTAACATTGCATGGCATGCTGCCAGTGAGGGCATTCCTACCCTGATTTGGGATCTAGATCCTCAAGGCGCGACGAGTTGGTTATTAAAAAGTAAAGTTAAAACCAAGCATGAGCCGAAACGTTTTTTATCAGGGAAAACACCTATTGGTAAGTTGGTGAAATCAACAGACTATAGCAATCTGGATATTATTCCTGCGGGGTTTTCATATCGAAACTTCGAGCAACAACTGTTAGAGACCAGCTCGCAAGGAAAGAAAAACCTCATTCAGAAAATGATTGAACCATTTGGTGAGCATTACGCTTTGGTGATTCTGGATTGTCCTCCGAGTTTCTCATTATTAACCGAGCAAGTCTTTGATACTGCTGATGCGTTATTTATACCCATTATTCCTACGCATTTATCACTGCGTACATTTGAACAGACCTATGAGTTTTTCAAAGCAAATAAGTTAAAACCAAAACGCTTACATGCTTTTTTCACTATGGTTGATAGAAGAAGAACCTTGCATCGAGTGATGCTACAACACCCCCCAGCTGTATTAAAAAATAGGTTAGCAACAGCGATCCCCTATGCAGCTATTGTGGAGCAAATGGGTGAACAACGAGCTCCTCTTCCAGCATTTGACACTACTACTGTTGTGAGTAATGCCTATAAACAATTATGGCTTGATATTAAACAGACATTAAATGAGCTATAAATACTAGGCAATATCAATTTATCTAGTATTATGAATAGCTACGAAGAGTAATGAAGTTTAATTTACAAGGATGTTGGTCGAGTATATGGTTATAGAATCGATACAGATGAAGGACTATGTAAATGCTTTATAAAATTGTAATCCTGACATAATTAACGCAAGTTGTTATAGCCTTGTTTGCTAAATTTCACCAGTCATTGACGAGTACAACATTATTGAGCATGGGGATAAGAATATCTCTTGTGATCACTGTTTCTGCATTATTTAGTTACTACCATATCGAAGAGCTTCTTCAGCAGCAAACCCTAGACAAATTACAAAATTACATTACTGAGCGAACAGCAAAAGAGTCAGCAATTTTCAAGTTGGCAGAAGACAATCATCTCGTCTTTAGTCACGCTTTTTTAGAGGCCTGGTCAGAGCGTAAGTCTTCTCGAACCTCTTCTCGTTTTGATCAGCTTTTTATTCGAGATGAGAACGGTACTACTCGTCTTAGTAATAAAGCGTTTACGGGGTATGAGCGCCATTCAGCTTCTGGAGATTACCTTGGGCAGTCTAAATGGATCTCAGGTTTTATCGGACGAGGAGCTCCCATTGATTCTGCAGAATTTCAGAATAGGTTGTTATTAAGTTATGACTTAGTCGATGCATTTGGATTAAGTTGGTCAAATCGTTTTGCTAACACCTATGTGTCGATGCCTGAAGGTGTGAATATTGTTTATTGGCCTGAGCTAAATTGGGCGGAAGGCGCTAGTGCTGACTTAGATATTCCTAAAGAGGAATGGGTTTACATTGCTAACAAGGAAAACAATCCAACCAGAGAGTCTGTGTGGACGGGACTTTATTATGACCAAACGGCAGATGAATGGATGGTTTCATGTGAGACGCCTGTCGATGACGCTAATGGACAGCATTTAATTAACATTGGCCATGATATTTTATTAAATAATGTATTTCAGCGCGTGTTTAATGATCATCTTAAAGGCGCCCATAATTTTATTATTAGAGCGGATGGCCGCTTAATTGCACATCCTGCACATATAGATGAATTAACCTCTCGTCGAGGTCTTCTTTCAGTTGATGAGTTATCTAACGAGGAGGTAATTAGTCAATTTGAGAGTATGCAGAAAGCATTGAAGCAACATGGTGATACAACGACCATTACATTTGATGAGAAAACCGAGTCTTTTCTTGCTTTTAAAAATATAGATGGGCCCGAGTGGATTTTTGTTACGGTTTACCCTAAAACGTTATTAACTAGTCCAGCATTAGATACGGCATTATTTATCTTTATGTTGGGATTAGTATCTTTATTTGTCGAGTTAATAATGCTTTATTTGGTGTTAGTTCAAAAAATATTAACGCCAATGACTAAATTTGAAGGGGCATCTAAGCTCATTCAGCAGGGCGATTATAATTTGCATCCAGCATTAGATAGTCTGACTGAACTACGTCATGATGAAGTGGGTAGTTTGGCTGAAACAATGATTTCAATGGCTGACTGTATCAATGATCACGAGATTGATTTGGAAAACCAAATTAATCAACGAACTCAGCAGCTTGAAGAGGCCAAACAGTTAGCTGAGAAGCAGGCTCGAACAGATCCTTTAACTAATTTGGGCAACCGACGTGCTTTTTTTGAGTTAGGTTCACTTGAATTTGATACTGCTAGAACAAACAAGCAGCCTCTTTCGATTATTATGGTTGATCTGGATAGGTTTAAGTTTATAAATGATAACTATGGTCATGCTGCTGGCGATAAAGTTCTAAAAGAATGTGCTGCTGCAATAGTGGCGTTGTTAAGGCCTTCTGATTTGTGTGCCAGATTGGGAGGTGAAGAATTTGGCGTTTTATTGCCGAGGACAAATCTTGATGGTGCAGAATGTATTGCTGAAAGAATTAGAAAAAAATTAAAAACACTTAGGTTCGTTGAGGACGGCAAACACTTTCAATTGACAGCCAGCTTTGGAGTTGCTGAGGTAATTGATATTCATACACACCTAGAAACAATAATTAAAGATGCCGATATTGCGCTATATCAAGCTAAAGAAGCGGGACGGGATCGTGTCGTTAAGTGTGAGTATGTCTAATAAGAATAACTATTTGAGCGAAGTTTGGAGTATTTTTCTGATACCTATATTTTTTCAGCTGGGTTAGACTCACCACAGTTATGCATAGATAAACAACCATTAAGAACAAGTGACTTGTATGCACTTGGTATTTATAGGAAGTGTTGGAATGGTAGGAGAAATAGAACACAAAATATCACAGGCTAATGTTTTGATCGTTGATGATCAGATTGTGAATATAAAGCTGCTTGAGCGAATTCTAAGCCAGGCGGGCTACACTAATATTTTTAGTACTACTGATTCACGACAAGTCATTGAGCTATTTAATCAGCATGATATTGATTTGTTACTACTTGATATTAGAATGCCTCATATGGATGGCTTTGAGGTGATGGCTAAGCTCAAAGAAGAGGTCTCCCCTATTTATTATGACTATTTACCCGTTCTCGTATTGACCGCTGAGCTGACCTCTGAAACGAGAAGTAAAGCCTTAAGTGCAGGGGCAAAAGATTTTCTTACCAAACCGTTTGATCAGGTGGAAGCTTTACAGAGAATTAGCAATATTCTAGAGGTTCGGTTACTACATAAACAAGTACTTCAACAAAATTTAGAACTTGAATCACGAGTTAAAGAACGTACACAGGAGCTTGAAGATAGCCGTTTAGAAATTATTCGTCGCTTAGGTCTTGCTGCTGAATATAAAGATAATGAAACAGGTAATCATGTTTTAAGAATGAGCTTGTTTTCACAAATGTTAGCTAAAGCTGTAGGCTTATCTGATGCGCAATCAGAAATGATATTACATGCCGCTCCTATGCATGATATTGGGAAAATTGGCATTCCTGATAAGGTGCTATTAAAGCGAGGCAAGTTAGATGACGATGAATGGCGTATCATGCAGACTCATGTGGACATTGGCGTCGAGTTGTTATCAGGTAGTGATGTACCCTTGATGGTGATGGCTAAAAATATTGCTGAATCACATCATGAGTGGTGGGATGGAAGCGGTTACCCAAATGGTCTGGCAGGAGAAGCTATTCCTATCGAAGGCCGTATTTGTGCCTTATGCGATGTATTTGATGCCTTAACCTCTGAGAGGCCTTATAAAAAGGCTTGGTCGATTGATGATGCGATTGGTCATATTCGACAGCGTAGTGGTAGTCACTTTGATCCAAGCTTAGTTGAAGTATTTGGTACTATTTTGGACGACATCTTAGTCTGTCGACAGCAGTACTTAGATAGTGCTGATGATTAAGGTCATGTTTTTCTTTTCTCTGTATCTTTTCATGCTCGACCCTCCGTGTAGCTTAAGATTTGATCATGTTTATTGGCCTTGATGAGTTACCTTTAGCATCGACAGTCTATCTTTCAAAGACATACGATCCTTTGTTGATTGGGGTATCTATTGTTATAGCCATTGTCTCTGCATTTACGGCTTTTGGAACTGCAGAGAGAGCCCTTAATAGCGAGACTGAAAAATATAAACGTTATTGGATATTATTCGGTGCAGTGTCACTCGGATTAGGTATATGGGCGATGCACTTTATAGGTATGCTTGCTATTAGATTGCCTGTACCAGTTGGATATAGCGTCGGTATTACGGTTGCCTCTATCTTGCCAGGTATTGCTGCTTCAGGTGTTATTCTTCGGTCGATGGTTAATGGCTTAACAAGCTTTAAGCAAGCCATTTTGGGCGGTACACTCTTTGCTGGTGGTGTAACGGCAATGCATTTGATTGGCATGTCAGCTATGCAGATGAGTGCAATGATGCACTATGAATGGCCCATTTTATTACTATCAGTATTGTCAGCTATTATTTTTGCAACGATAGGCTTACAACTTCAAGTTAGGGCTTTTACGATAGAAAAAAGCCATATTTTCAATAAACATCAACTTGCAAGTGCCGTTGTAATGGGTATGGCTATTTCTAGCATGCACTATATGGCTATATATGCGACTCATTATTCGGCCACTGAACGTACGGTTGAAGTCACTGGAATTAGCAGCCCAGCATTAGCGACAATCATCAGTATTTCAGTTTTATTTGTTATTTTATTATCATTTTTGATTCCGACAATTCTAGCTGCGCAGTACAGGAGTGTGGCTGGCAGTCTTAGGCAAAAATTTGAATCTGAATTAGCTCGAAATCTTGCTATTACTGACTTGGCTTATGATGCATGGATCCACCTGAATTCTGATGGACAGGTTCTTGGTTGGAATAAAAGTGCAGAGGCTATATTTGGTTGGACTAAGCAAGAGGTTTTAGGGAAGAAACTAAGTAAGTTTATTATTCCTCATCACTATAAAGCAGCTCATGACAAAGGCTTTTCTCGCTTTCTTGAGACAGGAGAAGGCTCTGTTTTAAATAAAATTTTAGAATTAGAGGCTAAGGATAAATCAGGGCGACACTTCCTTGTTGAAATAACGATTACAACAATTTCGGTAGAGCAAGGTTATGAGTTCAGTGCTTTTTTACGTGATATTAGTGAGCGTAAACAGGAAGAAAATAAGAATGCACAACTAATGCGTGAACTACAGTTTGAGCAGGGTGCCCTAGATGCTCATGCTATCGTTAGTGTGTTAGATGTTAACGCCAAGATTATTTATACCAACGAGAAGTTCGAGCGTATTAGCCAATATTCTAGAAATGAACTATTGGGAGAGCATTGCCGACTGCTCGAATATGAACAGAACAATACTTTAGTTTTTGAGAATCTGTGGGCCACTATTTCTAGTGGTGAAGTTTGGCATGGCGTTATAAAGAGTAAAGCAAAGGATGGTTCGCCTTATTGGTTGTCGCTTACAATCGTACCTTTTTTGGATGAGCAGGGGCATCCTGTTCGTTATGTCTCAATCGGTACAGATATTACCAGCCAAAAGCTTTTGGAAGAAAAATATGAATTTGCAATGATTGATATATTGCGAGAGAAAAAGGTAGCAGAGCAAGCAAATAGGGCTAAATCAGACTTTTTAGCATCAATGAGCCATGAATTTAGAACGCCTCTCAATGCGATCCTAGGCTTTGCTCAGTTGATTCAAACTGATAGGCAAGAGCCTTTAAGCGAAAAACACCAAGAGGATATTAAATATATTGTTGATAGTGGTAAGCACTTACTTTCTTTGATTAATAATATACTCGACCTCGCAAAAATTGAGGCGGGTAAAAGCGTCGTGTCTCTAGAAAGTATTCGACTTGATGATGTGATTAGAGATGCCGTTACTTTAGTCCATAATCTAGCCGAAGATAAACAGGTTGTGATTGAAATTATTGCCAAAGATTCAAGCTTAATCGCTATTGCTGATTACACTAAATTAAAACAGGTGCTGACTAACCTAATAAGTAATGCCGTTAAATATAACCGTGAAGGCGGTAAGGTTAGCATTGATTATTACCTCCATAATGTAGATCGCATACATATTGTTGTGGCTGATAATGGTTTTGGTATTGCTAAAGAAGATCATCACCGAATATTTAGTGCTTTTGATCGTTTGGGTCAAGAAACTTCAAGTATTGAAGGTACAGGCGTTGGCTTAGTGGTGACTAAAAACTTAGTAGAGTTAATGGGAGGCTCAATCGGTTTTGATAAGGAGCGTACTCAAGGCGCCTCTTTTTGGGTTGAACTTCCTCCTGCTATGGGTGAGCAGGCTGATGATACCACTGTAGAGAAATTTCATGTGGAAGACCTAAAGGCAGCACTAACTGGAGAAAAACAGGTGTTATGTGTTGAAGATAACCCTGTAAATCAAGAGTTGATGGTTTCTTTTTTGGCGACAACATATCCTGATGTCAATGTTCAACATGCGGTCTCAGCAGAGCAGGCTTGGCGCTTACTCGAACAAAACAGTTATGATCTTATTTTGATGGATATCAACTTGCCGGAAATGGACGGGATTTCCTTAGCCAGTAAGATTCGTGATTTACCCGCTCCTAAGTCAACAATACCTATTATTGCTGTCAGCGCCTTAGTGTCATCAACTAATGCAGATGAGCTAGGAGGGGTATTTGATGCTTACATCACCAAGCCTGTTGACTTTAATCTACTCAGAAAATTACTAGAAGAATATTTGAATAATTAGTCGGTCTTAAACTTCTTATCCTCGCTGTTTGAACCCAGCAATAACTATTCTTACTGACTACCTTTTGATGCCATAATGTTTATATACCATAAGAAAGTCTTATGGTTAGGATAAAAAGCTTTGAGTATCAATTATGAATTATTTCCCATACACTCAATGTGGGCTATAAATTAACGATTATGAATTAAGCGTCATTTCCCTGAAATAATTAATCATTAGTGTATAGCTCGACTACATTTATCTTTATGAAAAGGTGATTTTATGGCACTAGTATCAATGCGACAATTGTTAGATTATGCAGCTGAAAATCAATTTGCCATTCCTGCATTTAACGTCAGCAATATGGAGCAAGTTCAAGCTATTATGCAAGCAGCTAATGCTGTTGATAGCCCTGTAATATTACAAGGTTCAGCTGGCTCACGTCAGTATGCTGGTGAACCCTTCTTACGTCATTTAATTCTAGCAGCGATTGAAGAATATCCCCATATTCCTGTGGTGATGCATCAAGATCATGGATCGGCTCCTGCAGTTTGCGCCCGTTCAATTCAATCTGGCTTTAGTTCGGTCATGATGGACGGCTCAATGATGGCAGATATGAAAACACCGTCGTCGTTTGACTACAATATGAATGTGACACGTACCGTATCGGAAATGGCACATGCGTGCGGAGTTTCTGTTGAAGGAGAGCTGGGCTGCTTAGGTTCTTTAGAAACGGGCATGATGGGTGAAGAAGATGGCCACGGTAGCGATGCAAAGTTGGATGCGAGTCAGTTACTAACCGATCCTGATGAAGCCGTAGAGTTTATTAAGCAAACCCAAGTCGATGCCTTAGCGGTTGCGATTGGTACCAGTCATGGTGCTTACAAATTTACTAAGCCACCCACTGGTGATGTTTTAGCGATTAGTCACTTAAAAACATTGCAACAACGTCTACCTGAAACGCATTTTGTTATGCACGGTTCAAGCTCAGTGCCTCAAGATTGGTTACAAATAATCAATAATTACGGCGGTGATATTGGTCAGACATACGGTGTACCCGTTGATGAAATTGTGACTGGTATTAAGTATGGCGTAAGAAAAGTAAATATTGATACCGATCTAAGAATGGCATCGACAGGAGCCATTCGTCAGTATCTTGCTTTAGAAGAAAATGCAGCAGATTTTGATCCTCGTAAATTCTACAAAGCAGCAACTGCAGCGATGCAGGGCATCTGCCAAGCACGTTATGAAGCATTTGGTAGTGCTGGTCACGCCAGCAAAATTAAGCCAATTTCTTTACAACAAATGGTTGATCGTTATCAGTCTGGAGAATTAGCGACACCTGTTTAATTAACTACATAGTCTTTTACTTAAGGTAATTGAAACCATTCATTATTACATCGCATCAGAAAATATGGAGAAGCGAAACAATGAGCACACAAACAACCTTAACCCAGTTTATTATTGAGCAACAACGTAAACTGCCTGAAGCATCCGGCGACTTAACATTACTTATTAATGATATCGCCGCAGCATGTAAACGTATTTCTCACACGGTCAACCGCGGATCAATGACCGGTATGTTGGGTAGTGCGGAGACAGAAAATGTTCAGGGCGAAACTCAAAAACAGCTTGATATCATTACAAACGATATTATGGTTGAGGCACTTGATTGGACTGGGCACTTATCTGGCATGGTGTCAGAAGAAGTCGACGATATTATTCCTATTCCTGAGCAATTCCCTAAAGGGAAATATTTAGCCTTGTTCGATCCCTTAGATGGCTCATCTAATATTGATATTAATCTCACTGTAGGGACGATTTTTTCTATTCTTGCAGGTGAAGATGGCGCTGATGCACGCCAAGAAGACTTCCTACAAAAAGGTACTGAGCAAGTCTGTGCAGGGTTCGTACTATATGGCCCGTCAACGATGATGATTATAACTACAGGTCAAGGTGTAAACGGCTTTACCTTAGATCAAGATGTCGGTGAATTTATCTTGACTCATCCTCAAATGACTATTCCTGAGGAGACTCAAGAGTTTTCAATTAATATGTCGAATCAGCGTTTTTGGGAGCCAGCAGTTCAACGCTATATTGATGAATGTTTGCAAGGCACAGAAGGCTCGCGCGATAAAAATTTCAATATGCGTTGGGTAGCATCAATGGTGGCAGAGGTTTATCGTATTTTGACCCGTGGTGGTATTTTTTTATACCCAGTGGATAACCGTGACAGTGGCAGAGCAGGCAAGCTTAGATTAATGTATGAAGCGAATCCTATGGGATTTATTGTTGAGCAAGCAGGTGGTATTTGTTCAACAGGATATGAACGAATACTGGATATACAACCTACTGATATTCATCAGAGAGTCCCCGTTATATTAGGCTCGAAGAGTGAAGTTGAACGTGTGACTGCTTATCATCAAGAATAAGTAAGCCACTGTGTAGATTGAGTATAAATAAAAGGTTAAAGATCATGCGTAAACCACTTGTTGCTGGCAATTGGAAGATGAACAATCCCAATGAAAGCTCAAAAACGTTATTAGAAAATATATTAGAGCATTCAAAAATGTTGGATAGCGTATTAAAGGAACAGCATAGTGAAAGTGCTGTTGAAGTTGCACTATTTCCACCCTCTGTTTACTTAAGGGAAGCACAAGAGATCCTCACTGGGAGTAATATTCACTGGGGGACACAAAATGTATCGGCGTATGATGATGGCCCCTATACGGGAGAGATTTCAGCATCAATGATCAAAGGCTTTGGTTGTGATTATGTGCTTATTGGCCATTCTGAACGACGTTGCCTTTATGAGAAGCTGGAGTTAGACCAATTTGTATTGGATCAAATTGTTGCTCAAAAATATGAACGTGCAACCCTACATGGTCTGAGTCCGATAATTTGTATTGGCGAAACAGAAGAAGACTATGAGGCAGGAAAAACAGAGGAAGTGATTGCTCGCTTGTTAGATGTTCTTATAGAGCATAAAGGGGCTAAAGCCTTATCTCAAACAGTGTTGGCGTATGAACCTGTTTGGGCGATTGGCACTGGTAAATCGGCTACGCCTGATTGGGCGCAGGATGTTCATAGCTTTATGAGGCAACGAGTCGGCAAATCAGATGCTGAAACGGCTGAGTCATTGCGAATTATATATGGCGGCAGCGTTAAGCAAGATAATGCTCGCGCGATATTTGCAAAGCCTGATGTTGATGGTGGGTTGATCGGTGGTGCATCTTTAGATGTCGACCAGTTCATTCAAATCTGTTTTGCCGCTGCATTGCAAAATAGTACTGAGCGTAGAAGAGCATAGAAGAAAGAAAAGCCCTCAGGCTCTTTTGAGTCTGAGGGCTTTTTTGTTTTAGAAAGCGTGTCGATTAAGAAGGGCTACTGAATTCCTTTTGAGGTGATCACTATCATCTTCTCAATTTGCATATCTTCCATTGTGTATGGAACACCCCCAGTGCCTAGGCCGGAACTTTTAAGGCCTGCAAATGGCATCCAATCAACTCGGAATGCTGTATGTTCATTTACCATAACCGCTGATGCGGCTAAACGAGCTGAAATGTACATCGCTGAATCAATATTTTGGCTATAAACTGATGCTTGAAAAGATACGTCTAATGAATTCGCCTGTTCGATTGCTTGGTCTACATCACTGTATGGATAGATACATACAACAGGGCCAAAGATTTCCGAAGTCGACACTTTACTTTCCATGCTTGGGTTAAAAAGTACTGTTGGTACATAGCAATTATTCGGTAGTGAATACCCACCAAAAGACAGTTCAGCACCCATGTCAACTGCTTCTTGAACCCATGAACTCACTCTTTCTAATTCGCTCGCTCGAATAAGTGGCCCTACTTCTGTTTGATCCGAAAGAGGATCGCCGACTACTAAGTTTTTGGCTGCTTTACTGAGCTTGTCGGCTACTTCACGAGCAATTGATTCATGCACAAATACGCGTTGAACAGAAACACATACTTGGCCAGCATGATAAAAAGCCCCTTTTGATAAGGCTGGAATAGCAGTTTCAAGGTTAGCATCTTCAGTGACAATTACTGGTGCAACACCGCCATGTTCCAATGCACAACGAGTGCCCGGAGATAGTTTTGAACGTAAATACCAACCGACTCGGGCGCTACCGATGAAGCTAAAAAAACTTACGCGAGGATCAGTCACTAATTGCTCTGCAACTTGATGATTTTCAGTTAATACTGCTTGGCACCATGTTTCTGGTAAGCCCGCTTGATGGAAAATATCAACTAAACGAAAACAGGAAAGAGCAGTATCTTCAGCTGGTTTAATAATCACAGGGCAGCCAGTCGCAATAGCTGGGCCAATTTGATGTGCAATAAGGTTGAGTGGGTGGTTAAATGCACTAACGGCTACTACGACACCAATAGGCTCTTTTTTGAGCATAGTCATACGGTGCTCAGAAGCACCATTGATACCCATTGGGACGGGTTTACACGTTTGTGTTCTCAGTTCATCAACACAGATCCGAATACTATCAATACAGCGTGCCATTTCAACTTTTGAATCGATAAGGGGCTTACCACCTTCATTGGCTGAATTACGTGCTAGCTCGTCGAACTGTTCTTCCATTAATGTAATAGCACGTTCAAGTATGGCAATGCGTTGTGAGGTCGGCAGCCAATTGCTTCTATCACGATAGAGCGCATCTGCTGTGGCTAATGCTTCTTCAATATCATGCTCATTGGCTTTATCGGCAGTACCAATAACTTGTCCTGTATAAGGCGAAGTGATTTCATGTTTGCTGTCACTAGGCTTTATTGAACCAGCAACTTTTAATGGAAAGTGCTGAATATCATTCATGGTTTTATTCCTTTATAAAATGCAGAGTTTTTCTTTTAAACCTTCATTCAAAATTGAATGGTTTAGGGAGTAGTCAACTGCAAGTTCTATTAAATGCATGCCATCTGAGTTTAAGGCTTGTTGTAATGTTTTACGGAAGTCTGCATGACTGCTTGGTCGATGACCTGTTGCACCATAACTTTCTGCATATTTAACAAAATCAGGGTTAGCATAATCAAGCCCGAAATTATCGAAGCCCATGCCTTCCTGCTTCCACTTAATCATACCGTAAGCATTGTCATTAAGAATAATAACAACCATATTTAAACCAAGCCTGACAGCGGTTTCCATTTCTTGTGAGTTCATCATAAACCCACCGTCACCACATACAGAGATGACTTTTTTGTCGGGGTTAATGAGTTTTGCCAACATACCTGATGGGAGACCCGCTCCCATTGTAGCTAGGGCGTTATCGAGTAATAAAGTGTTGTTTTGGTAGCAAGGATAGTTACGTGCAAACCATACTTTATAAACACCGTTATCTAGCGTGAGGATACCATCATCATCCAACTCTTCACGAATGATGCGGACCGCGCTCTGAGGCAAGAGTGGGAAGCGCTCATCAAGACTATATTTACCTATGCGTGATTTCACTTCTTGTTTCACGCGATAAAAATAGCTGAAATCCCATGTGTCTTGAGGGCTTAGTAGGTCTGTTAAGCGGTTAACAGAAGTCGCTATATCGCCCACAACATCTAGCTGCGGAAAGTAAACATCGTCAATTTCAGCAGGAGAAAAGTTGACATGAACGACTTTCGGCCCATTTTCTCTCATGAAAAAAGGAGGTTTTTCGATTACATCATGGCCTACATTGATGATTAAATCAGAGCGATCAATTGCACAGTGTAAATAATCGTGATCAGATAACGCTGCGGTACCTAAATATGCATCATGACGCTCATCGATAACGCCTTTACCCATTTGAGTGTTGAAAAAAGGGATACCTGTTTTTTCAATAAATTTAAGTAAAGCTTTGCTTGCACGTTTTCTATTTGCGCCTGCACCAATTAATAATAAGGGCATTTTTGCCTGCTCTATCATTTTGATAGCATTTTTTATGGCTGTATTATCGGCATCAGGGCGACGGGTGGGTGCGACTGTAAATAAATGAGTCTGTGCACTTTCATCAGCAATATCTTCGGGCAATTCAATATGCACTGCGCCGGGGCGTTCTTCCATTGCGATTCGGAATGCTTCGCGAACAATTGAGGTAATCGTACTACCGTGAACGACTTGTTTGGTAAATTTGGTGATAGGCCGCATCATATTAACGATATCAACAATCTGGAATCGCCCCTGCTTGCTGGCTTTGATTGGCTTTTGACCTGTAATCATCAGCATTGGCATGCCGCCTAATTGGGCGTAAGCAGCTGGGGTGACAAAATTAGTCGCGCCTGGGCCTAGGGTTGATAAACAGACTCCCGGTTTTCCCGTTAAACGACCATAGGTGGCGGCCATAAAGCCGGCACCTTGCTCATGTCGGGTGAGAATCAGTTTTATCGTTGAGTTTTTTAGAGAATCTAGAAAGTCGAGATTTTCTTCGCCGGGAATACCAAAAATATATTCGACGCCTTCATTTTCTAAGGCCTTAACAAATAAATCTGATGTTTTCATTCTAGATTGCCTCGTACTTGCTATTAAAATCTTATCTACACTGCTTTTGTATCATACTTTGTCGTTAAAAGTAACCTTAGTTATTACAGGTTCTGCCATCATTAATTGCGATAGTGATTCTTATGTCTATTGACAGTAATTTAGTGTGGTTATTAGGTTTAGAGTAGATTGGATGAAAGATGTAATAGTTTTGAATTGTGGTGGGCAAATAATATAAAGGTGAGCATGAAAGCTTAGTTGATATATTCCAGCTATTCTGTGTGTTTATTCGTTTTGTTATACTTCGCTGAATTATTTCCTAACTTTACGTTATTGAGCTTACATTAGGAATTTGTAACTGAGGTTTTTATGCAAACGTTTATTTTTTCTTTTTTATTAGCACTATCAATCACTTCTTATGCTGGTGAACGATTAAAGACTATTTCTGGGTCAATGAAAGAGAGTAGTTCTAGTTGGTTCTCGCGTGATGATGAGAGTGATAAAGAACTTGAAGAGAAAGTGGCTGAGCCTATTCCTGAACAAGAACCACAGAAACTGGTTAATGCTGCGCCTACTAGCTATTATGATGAAGAAGCAGGCTGCTTAATGACGAAAGCGTATATCTTAGATGTTGAAAACCCAGAGCAATACGAACGTATAGAAGATTATCCCTACACTTATGAGTGTGCCATGCGTCGATAGTATGTTTAGTGCTTATTTTTCTCTGCGATCCACTGCGACATATACTTAGTGCTCATCATAGTGTGATGTTTTAACATGGCACCCGTAAAGTTATTTAAGCGATGTTGGCTTAAAGATTCCACCGTTTGTTCAATTTTATGGATTAGCTTTTCACTCAATAGCTCACCGTTATAACGTGTTTTCAATAGTGGCTCTGCGTGAGCTTGTAACTTCAACCACGTTTGTTCATTGCTATAGAGTTCAACGGCAGCAGAGATAAATTCGGCTTCATTCTTTGCAATGACTCCAGGCCAAGCTTCATTATCATGCATACCTTCACTACCGACAGGGGTGGTAATACTCGGCGTTTGAGTGATCATTGCATCTATCAATTTACCCTTTATGCCCGCTCCGAAACGGATCGGAGCTAAACAGACTCTTGCCTGTTCCATTACCTGATAAGCATCTTCAGCCCAACCTTTTATTAAAAAGCCTGTTTTGGCATTATGTAATGCCGTTGCTTTAGGTGGAGGATATGAGCCATAAATATGGCATTCAGCTTTTGGTAGTTGCTTTCTTATCTCAGGCCATAATTGCTGTAGATATAACACTGCATCCCAATTTGGAGCATGTCTAAAGTTACCAATGGTGATGAAATTATGACGTTCTGAGAATATTTTTCTGGTGGTTGGCAGTGAGTCATAATTAATTATGAATGGAATATGACATATTAAACTTGGGTTTATATTGAAAGTATCTACTAACAATTTCTGTTCGAAACTAGAGATGATGAGTGAAATATCACTGCGTAATATTGCTGCAATTTCACGCTTAGCTAGATCGCCAAATAAATCGCTTTTCTCAAGTTCTCGGCCGGCTTTAAGCGCTTGGTGACGAGCCTGTCGTAGGCATTGAAGGTCTTCTGTGTCTAATATTTTAAGGGCGTTAGGGCATACTTTATCTACTCTCCAGCCAAACTGCTCTTCCATCATAAAGCGATCAAACATGACAATATCTGGTTGATAGTCAGAAATATAGGCATCGAAGCTATCACAATTTAGTTGAATAGCTTTAGCAGTGATGCCATCTAGCGATAAATCAACCATATGTTCAGTTGTTTGTGCGGGAGAAGAAAATTCAACCTGCCAGCCTTGTTGTCGGTATAAACGAAGCAATGACATCATATGACTGCCAGCGGCAGAAGAGTTCGGTTCAGGCCAGACATAGCCGATTACTAATACTTTTTTCATGGTGTAGATTTAAACATAGTGCTAATCAGTAACACTAGTTATATGTGAAAATGAGTACGCTTGTTTATTATGCGTTACTATTTTTACGGAGTTAATGTTTGAGTTGTCTGATTAATTCATTCAGTGCTTCACTGACATGGAGCAGACTGTCACCTGCATTTTTAATGTCAGAAATATGAGAATTAACGGCATCCGCTTTTACTTTAATACCATCTGTATTGCAGGCTATTTCATCAACAGTTGAGGTTTGTTCTTGGGTTGCTAGTGCAATGCCTGAGTTTAAGTTTTGTATTGAGTCAACCGCTACGATAACCGGTTCCATGGCGGCTTCTGCTTCATAGGCTTGAGTTGCACAGTCCGATGCCGCTTTACTCTGGTTTTTAACTGTTTTTGTTGCTTCTGAACTGCTATCAATCACATCTTGAATAATGTCGTTGATTTCTTTTGTCGATTCGGTTGTGCGTGAAGCGAGTTGTCTTACCTCATCAGCAACAACGGCAAAGCCTCGACCATGTTCACCTGCTCGTGCTGCTTCAATAGCAGCATTTAATGCCAGTAAATTGGTTTGCTCAGCGATACCTTGAATAACTTCTAATACTGAGCCTATATTTCTGCCACTATTCTCAAGCCTTACCATTACATCTTCAACAGCGATTAAATTTTCTGATAAGGTTTTGATGGCACTAGCTGTAACAGATAATTGTTGTTTGGCTGCGCTGGTGGCGGTGTTAGCGGTGTTGGCTGACTTAGAAGCGCTCAATGCGCTGTTCGCCACATCTTTAAATGAATATGAGAGTTGGGTTACAGCGGTAGCAACTTGATCAGTGGCTATATTCTGTTGCTGAGTGACTTCCACAGCATTGGCTGAAATGGTTTGTACTTCATTAGAGGCGGATAAAATCTGTTCTGATTCAACAGTGAGCTGATCAATCAAGTTGGTTAAGTAGGTCTGCAATTGCAAGCCTGACTTTTCTACCGATTGTATTTCTTTGAACTTCAGGTTTGGATTTAACTGTTGATTGTGATTACCCTTAAGCAGCTGCCTAAAGAACAGTTCTAGCTGTGTCAAAAAGCCGATCATTTTGCTTTGTAATAAGAAGATAATTGCAACTGCGATGATGACGAGGCTGATTGAAAGTAATAACATCATTTGTACTTGGTTTGTAATGTCATTTTTTATTAATTCGATTTGTTTCGAATAAGAAGTCAGTAAGTCAGACAATGACTGGATAGACACATTTAAAGACGCACGCGCGTCACGCATTCGTTGTGTCATCTTAATCGTATTTTCAATTTCTTTATTGTAGCGATTTGTTAATGAAATGAACGAGTTTATACTTATTTCACCAATTTCTTCAGGCTCTTCTGCCATAAGTTCATCTTCGTCTACTTCAGTGTAAACTTCGAAGCGGGGTAGGTTTAATAGTACATTTGCATGTTCTGACAGCTCTTGATTTTTTGCTAATAAGGCTGTTTTTATTTTAGGATTTCGTGCATAAAAAAACTGCTGTCTTAATCGTGCTAGATTATTAATATCTTGACTCATTTGGGTCAGCGTCGTTAAAAATCTAAGCTCGATATCTTGCATGAAGCCATCAGCTTTTTGAGCGTAACTAAGCAAAATAGTTATATCGCCCGAACGTTCACGTTCGTTATTAATCAGTAAACCTTGTGGAACAGCAGCTAATTTACCTGCCGCTCTAATTTCATTAAGCCGTGTTTTTAGTGTTTTTACAGCAGATTTAATCTCTACGTTTTGCTGTTGGTCTAGCCAATTAATATCATCTGCGACTATTTGTTCAAGTGTCGTTTCGGCTTGTTGCAATAGTTCAGCATTACCGGAAGCTAAATATCGCTCTAATAGAATTCTGACATCGACATCAAATAAGGCTTTACGTTGTTGGAAGTCTTGGTTGATTTGATAAGGTCTATCTAATTGTTTCCAGCCCCAAATTCCAATTGATATAGAAATTAAAATTAGTGCAATGATGGCCGAAATGAGAAGTTTTGATGCGGAAGTGAGTTTCATTAAATACAACTGAAGCTAATAAATTTAAATTAGCCGGTAGTGTAGAGTTCAAGTATTACAAAACGATGACAGGCCTGTCGTTACAAGGGGGAGTTGATGCAATAATAGGTTTTCATTTTTGTTTAGATAGTTTGACTAGTCCGATCGAAAACAGTATCAGAGCAATCCAGACTAGGCTAAAAGTGATCAGGCGTTCGGGTTGATAGCTTTCATTGAGTATAAAAATACCAATCATAAATTGAATGCTAGGGTTGATATACATGATAAAACCGACGGTGGATAAGTTGATACGCTGTGTTGCCATAGCAAATAAAACGAGGGGAAGTGCAGATATAAAACCGACACCCACGAGTAACCCCGTTTCTGTTAGTAAGTTGCCAAAGATAAGCGGTGTCGATTGGCTAAATAGTTGCCATCCAATCCAGAGGAAAGCGGGTAATAACAGCCAAATAGTCTCAATTGTCATGCCATTGATACCATCAATTTTGCAATGCTTTCTTACCACTCCATATAAAGCGAATGCGAATGCAAGTACGATGCTTATCCACGGCAATTGACCAAAAACAATTAATTCCCATACGATTGCTAAACATGCAATAAGGCCAGCTGACCACTGTAGTGGGTGCAAGGGATCTTTAAAGAACAGTTTGGCTAGAATGAGGCTTACTACAGGTGTCATAAAATAGCCCAAGCTTGACTCAAGCACGCGGTGATTACTGACGGCCCAAATATAGACCAGCCAGTTAATACTGATTAGTGCAGCAGAGGCTCCTAACCAAGCGATTAAGTTTTTATCTTTAAAAGCGGTAATTAACTTTTTGCCAGAACCTAATAATAGACCGACTAAAAGGGTTGCAACAAATGACCAGATAATACGGTGCACCAGCACTTCAACTGGTGAGACAGCAGCTAATGCATGGAAATAGAGAGGAAAAAAACCCCAAATTGTGTAGGCAGAAATCGCGAGGATTAGGCCCTGTGTATGTTTTTGCATGAAGGTTCACATCATTGTGAAAATGGGTTGCTCTCAGTTAATGTTTGAGCAAAGTGGTGATCATACCTGAAAAATATAAAATTAAGCATTTTGCTGGTGATTCTGATTTATACGAATTAGTAATAAAACGAGTATTTATAATACTAGTTAGATGCCGTTTTAAAAGAAGCAAGCGCCCTCTCTCTCCCATACTTTAGATCTATGATAGGGCTTGGATAGCTATCTGGTTTATCTTTATTAGGAAGGTGGATTTGTTTGTCATCAAGTGAATCTAATTGGGGAAGAAGGAACCGGATAAATTTGCCTTGAGGATCGAAACGCTGTGACTGAGTGACAGGGTTGAATATTCTGAAATAAGGTACCGCATCTGTGCCTGTTGATGCAGACCATTGCCATCCACCATTATTTGCTGCCAAATCACCATCAACCAGATGTTGCATAAACCAACGTTCACCTAGGCGCCAATCGATTAATAAATGCTTGCTTAAAAACATGGCGCATACCATGCGAAGTCGATTATGCATCCAGCCGCAGGTCAGCAGTTGTTTCATCGCGGCATCAATAATTGGGTAGCCTGTTTTACCTTGTTGCCAGGCTTCTAAATCACTCTTATCGTTACGCCAAGGTATAGCATCGGTATATTGTTTCCATGGCTGATGTTTACAAATGTAAGGGAAGTCAATTAACACATGTTTATAAAACTCACGCCATAACAATTCATTTTGCCAAACAGTCGCACCATCAGATTGTTCACAGTACTGTGTAGCCAGCTGCCAACATTGTTTTACTGAGATGACGCCACTATTTAAATATGGAGATAAAAAACTAGTGCCACGAACAGATGGAATATCACGGTTTTTCTTATAATCATGGATTAGATTAGTTGTGCAAAAATGGTGCAAGTTACTCGTGGCAACTTGTTCACCTGCAGGCCACATGGTTTGGATTGAGCTACTTACCTCTGGCCACTGTAGTTGCTCAATATTTTTCTGTTTAGCATGGGTTGGTACTTGAATGTAGCTTTGTATGTGTGGTTTATAAGTGAGAGTGTCTACTTCATTTATTTGCAGTCGTGCTTGCTTAGCAAAAGGACTAAATACTTTAAATGGTTCACCTGCTTTAGTTCTAACACTAGCAGGGGGCAGTAATAATTGCTCATGGTAAGTATGACAAGCTATGTTTCTTTCTATGCATACATTCTGCACGGCATGGTCACGGCGTTGCTCATTAATGGGGTATTCTTCATTAAAGTGAAGATCAGTTATTTTCCATGTTTGGCAAATGGAGATGATGAGCTCAGGCACTTCATCATAGCTAGCGACTTCAAAGAAATACAATGGGATATTGAGTTCTGCAAGCGAACGGTGAAGACACTCTAAATTACGTCGCCAAAAATCAATTTTTACAGCGGCATCATCATGCTTAATCCATTGTTCTGGCGTAGCAATATAAATAGCAATGCTGGCTTGATTATTATGTTGACTGTGAAAAAGGGCTGGATTATCACTTATGCGTAGATCATTCCTAAACCAAACTAGCTGCATAGTAATTACTCTTTTTCCTTTAGATTCAACCAAGTTTTGAAGTTTTTTGATTCCCAGCAGCCTGATATATTTTCAATAGAATGCTGTGCTTCTAAATTAGAGAATATTTCTGAGTGTATAGAGGCTATAGCACCTGCTATAAATAGGTTTTTATCCCACAAATTACGATGTTTATTGAATAGTTTTATATTGAGATCAGATAGCTTACTGTTTCCATAGACCAGTACAGGGCGATCATGGAGAGTCTCAAGGCTAACTAGTTCTGATAAGTCATTAAGTTGATTGATGGCATGAATGCGAACGCCAGATTGAAGTAATAAGCTATAAAGTAACCAATAGTCGAGTGTCTGCTTTTCATCATCTAGATTTATAAGCCAAATACTTGTACGTGATTTTTGTTTTTCCGCTCGTAAAGTCATTAAAGTGATTTGTCGTTGCCAGCATTGTTGCCACAGCTGCTGCTCTAATTGATAGCCAATAGCTTTGTCTTGCCAACGCCTCATTAAGCGCTGATGCAGTGAGCTGTATACCTGATTGCATAAGTACATAAAGGGATGCGTTTTATTCAGCTTATCTAATAGCGGATTTAGACTATAAGGTTTGATCGCGATCAGGTTTTCTAACAGTTCGTCTTGAACTTGTTGCCATTCATGGCTTATATCTTGTGGTATTGGCGGTAAGATCTGCTTGGCGATTAAATCATCTATTTTGCTAATTTTGACACCACGATTAAGCCAATCAACAATCAGCTGAATCTCAGCAATATTATCCTTGCTATATAAACGATGCCCTTTGGAGGTCCGCTTGGGTTTGATAAGCCCATAACGTCTTTCCCAAGCACGTAATGTGACTGTCGCAACACCAGTCTGTTGCGAGACTTCACTGATAGTTGCGTAATTGTTAGATTGCATTTCTAAGACTCAAATCATCTGGGTAAGGTTGTAAATAGGCTTGTTTGGCAATATAGGGATCTGGGTGATTATTGAAATGATGTTGTAGCAGAGTAATCGGAACGATCAGTGGTATTTCTGCTAATCGATATCGCTCTATTAACATTGCAAGTTCTTGTTTTTCAGGTGAAGAGAGTACCTTTTTAAGATAGCCTTGAAGGTGCATCAACACATTGGTATGTGTTTTTCGAGTAGCTACTTTTGAGAGCGATGTCATCAGCATACCGAAGTAACGGTTGGCCAGTTCGTCAATATCGATATCGGCTTTATCAGCTAATAACTGCCCTAGTTCGACATAACGTGCAGGATCATGCGCCATTAGGCTATATTTATAACTGGAATGGAAATCTATAATCGCATGGTGGCTCAGTCCGTTTTGTTTGAGTAGTTGCCAATTATGATAAGCAAAAACGCGAGAGATAAAGTTTTCACGCAATGATGGGTCAGTGAGTCTTCCAGACTCTTCTACGGGAAGGTATGGATTGCTATCGGTAATCGCTTTGGCATACACCCCTCGACCAGGCTCTTGTGCAGGATAACCATTATCTTGATAGACCTTAACGCGAAATAGTCCACAACTCGGTGAGTTTTTCATAAAAATATAGCCACACAGATCTGAAACTTGTTTAGCTTTATCTTCGCTAAACTGTCTTAATTTTTCAGTGTGATTAATGCTGTTGTCATGAACTGCGACGACCTGAGGTGCGTTTATGTCACCGACTAAACGTATTGGTTTGCGTGGAATGCCTAAACCAATTGCGACTTCAGGGCATTCGGCAATAAATTCAAAATAGCGAGATAGATCATTGCTACAAATACGTGAGTGTTTATGTCCACCATCAAATCGTACTTCATTGCCTAGTAGGCAACTGCTGATACCAACTTTAATCTTCATTTCGTAACTCCTAGCGTTAATGAGGAGGTTAACAAGTGTTACAAAGTTGTACAAGAATAATTTTTTGTATAACATTGTTGTAAGGCCATTTTAAAAGGCAGTTTGATATGAAATGTTATTTAATCCTTGGTGGAACAGGTTTGATTGGTTCTGCAATGTGTAAACACTTGCTTGATCAAGGTCACCAAGTCATGGTGATGAGTCGTGATCCTGATAAAGTAAAAGCACAATTCGAAATGAAAGTGTGTCCGATACGCTCCTTGTCTGAGATTAGACCTGATGTGGTCATTGATGTTGTGATTAATTTAGCGGGTGAAGCTATTGCCGATAGGCGCTGGAGTAAAAAGCACAAAGGTGTAATTGAGTCGAGTAGGATTGGCTTAACGGAAAAACTGGTTGAGTGGCTAAGCGCTAGAGAGCAAAAACCAGAGTGTCTTATTAGTGGATCGGCTGTTGGTTGGTACGGTGATGGCGGCGATAAAATACTAATTGAACAGTCTACGTTTAATGATGAATATACGCACCGCTTATGCGATGAATGGGAGCAACGGGCACTGCGAGCTGCTTCGCTTGGTATTCGTGTTTGTATTATTCGAACTGGGCTCGTTTTATCTGCAAATGGCGGCATATTGAAAAAAATGAGTCAGCCGATTAAATTTGGGGTAGGCGGTAGACTTGGCAGTGGTGATCAATATATGCCGTGGATACATATTGATGATATGGTTGCAATATTAGACTTTTTAGTTGTGAACGAACAGCTGAAAGGGGTATTCAATGCTTGCTCGCCTAACCCAGTGAGCAATCGAGTATTTACAAAAATACTTGCTAAAACAATGCGCCGCTATGCATTATTAGCAGTACCCGCATGTTTATTAAAAATACTATTAGGTGAGATGTCACGTCTACTATTGACGGGGCAAAGAGCAATACCTAAGCATATGGTAGACAATGGTTTTCGCTTTACTTATCCAGAGTTGGCGCCTGCACTCAGTGCTTTATTAATTAAGAAATAAAATACCATGACGAAAAAAGCCGTTTTATTAGCGAATTTAGGTTCTCCAGATAATACTGATGTGTCGTCAGTGAGACGCTACTTAAATGAATTTTTAATGGATCGCTATGTGATTCAATTGCCGTGGATTCTACGTCGCTTGATTGTGAGTCTTTTTGTATTGCCTAGTCGACCGAAAGCGTCGGCTGAAGCCTATAAAAGTGTATGGATGAAGAATGGCTCACCTTTGATTGTGTTGTCTGAGCAATTAAAACAAGCAGTTCAAAAAAAGCTCGATATTCCTGTTGCGATGGCAATGCGTTATGGTCAACCAAGTATTGAAAGTCAGTTGTTAGCATTGAGTCAGCAAGGCATTCAAGAGGTGCTTTATATTCCGTTGTACCCACATTATGCAGAAAGCACGGTGAAAACTTCTATTGAAGAAGCGAAACAGGTCATTGCGAAGCATAATTTATCGATTGAATTGAAAGTTGTTGCGCCATTCTACGAGCATCCAGCTTATATAGATGCTCTCGTTGCGAGTGCTAAACCTTATCTTGAACAAGATTATGATCATCTGATCTTTAGCTATCATGGCCTGCCAGAGTCACATATTACAAAACTTGATGATTCTGGTCAGCACTGCTTGCAGCGCGGGGATTGCTGTCAGCAAGCTCATGAAGCTCACAAAACCTGTTATCGACATCAAGTGATGAGAACGACCGCCTGTTTCTCTGAGCAAGCTGGCCTTGATCCGAGTAAATACTCGGTAGCCTTTCAATCGCGTTTGGGACGTGCGAAATGGTTAGGGCCCAATACTGAAGACCGTTTGAGAGAATTAGCTGCGTCAGGCGTTAAAAATGTATTGGTGATTTGTCCCGCTTTTGTAACGGATTGTTTGGAAACATTAGAAGAAATTGCTATTCGAGGCCAAGAGGTGTTTAGCGATGCTGGTGGAGAGAAGTTGACATTGATTCCTTGTTTAAATGATAACTCTGAATGGGTTGATGTAATTGCATCATGGTCTAAAGAGTAAGTAGGTACTTTAAGAGTGAGTGTTATTTTCTATTGCAAAGCGACTAAATTCAGGCCGAATATTGCGTTAGATCAATGCATCTCATCAAGCGTTTAGCTAAAGTGGCGAACCGTTACAGATAATTTAAGCAAACAATTTACAGTTTTATTATTTTTCTGTAGTAAATGAACTGTCATTATTCTGTGATACGGTATGAATTATCTGTATGCAATGTAGGGTTATACGCCATGAACGAAGCTTCTCCATCTGTTATTGATGAACTTGAAATAAATCAACTGCACGCCTATTGGCGGGCATGTAATTATCTTGCTGCCGGTATGATTTACTTGCAAGACAATCCCTTACTACGCGAGCCTTTAAAGCCAGAGCATATCAAGAATAGACTGCTGGGACACTGGGGAGCGAGTCCTGGTCTGAGCTTCAGCTATATTCATATGAACCGTTTGATCAAAAAATATGATTTAGAGGCGATCTTTCTTGCAGGACCAGGCCATGGTGCTCCCGGTGTGTTAGCACCTGTTTATTTGGAAGGCACTTATTCAGAAGTGTATCCAAAGAAAAGTGAAGATCTGGCTGGTATGGAGCAGTTCTTTAAAGAATTTTCATTTCCTGGTGGTATTGGTAGTCATTGCACGCCAGAAACTCCAGGTTCCATCCATGAGGGTGGGGAATTAGGCTACAGCGTCTCACATGCATTTGGTGCAGCCTTCGATAACCCTGATTTGGTTGTCACGGTTGTAGTTGGTGATGGTGAGTCTGAAACAGGTCCTTTAGCAACATCTTGGCATTCTAATAAGTTTTTAAACCCTGTACGCGATGGTGCGGTACTACCCATTTTGCATCTGAATGGTTATAAAATAAACAACCCTACCATCTTGTCTCGAATTTCACATGAAGAGTTAGAGAGCTTATTTAAAGGCTATGGCTGGAAGCCGTATTTTGTTGAAGGTTCAGAACCAAAAGACATGCATCAGAAGATGGCTGAAGTCATGGAAAAATGTGTTTTAGAAATTAAATCTATTCAAGAACAAGCACGATCCTCTGATACTTTTGAACGACCACGCTGGCCGATGATTGTATTGCGTAGCCCTAAAGGTTGGACTGGGCCCGAATCTGTTGATGGTCACAAAGTGGAAGGGTTTTGGCGTGCGCATCAGGTGCCATTGGCTGGTGTGAAAGAAAACCCTGAACATCTCCAACAGTTAGAAGACTGGCTCCGTAGCTACCATGCTGATGAATTATTTGATGATAATGGATCTTTATTACCTGAGTTAAAAGCACTTGCGCCAACAGGTGCTCGCAGGATGAGTGCTAACTTGAAAGTAAATGGCGGGTTAATTAGGCATGATTTGAACTTACCTGACTTCCAAGATTATGCTGTTCCTGTTGTGAATCCTGGTGATTCTCAAGTTGAAAATACGCGGCCTCTTGGTAAATTCTTGCGTGATGTTATGCAACGTAATGACACTAATTTTAGGGTGTTTAGTCCTGATGAAAACTCATCAAATAAGTTAGATAACATTTATGAGGTGAGCAAAAAATTATGGCTTGCTGATTACCTGCCTGAAGATCAAGATGGCGGACAGTTATCGCGAGAAGGTCGAGTGTTGGAAATGCTGTCTGAGCATACCTTAGAGGGTTGGTTGGAAGGTTATTTGCTCACAGGTCGACATGGCTTTTTTTCTACGTATGAAGCCTTTGTTCATGTTATTGACTCAATGTTTAACCAACATGCGAAATGGTTGGATATTAGCAGCGAGATTTCATGGCGGGCACCGATTTCTTCTCTGAATTTACTGATCACTTCGACCGTGTGGCGGCAAGACCATAATGGGTTCACTCATCAAGATCCAGGCTTTTTAGATATTGTGGTTAACAAAAGCCCCAATGTGTGTCGAATTTATCTCCCACCTGATGTGAATACTTTATTATCAGTTGCCAATCATTGTCTTAAGTCGAAAGATTACATCAATGTAATTGTGGCAGATAAACAGAAGCATCATCAATATCTTGATATGGAAGATGCCATAAAACACTGCACAAAAGGTTTAGGAATCTGGGATTGGGCGAGCACTGATCAAGGTGTTGAACCTGATGTGGTGATGGTTGGCTGTGGCGATGTTCCCACGCAAGAGAGTTTAGCGGCGGTTGGTTTGCTGACTGAGTATTTCCCAAAATTGAAAATACGCTTTATCAATGTAATTGACCTGTTTAAGTTAATGCCAAGTTCAGAGCATCCACATGGTTTAAGTGATGATGATTTTGATGGTCTCTTTACCAAAGATAAGCCAATTATCTTTAACTTCCATGGATACCCTTGGTTAATTCATCGTCTGACTTATCGTCGAACGAATCACCATAATTTACATGTGCGAGGGTATAAAGAAAAAGGCAGTATTAATACGCCTCTTGAATTAGCGATTCGGAATGAGATTGACCGTTTCAGCCTTGCTATTGATGTTATTGATCGGGTTGAAGGATTACAAACTATTGGTGCTCATGTAAAAGAGAAATTGCGTGATATGCAGATTGAATGTAGCCAATATGCTTATAAACACGGTGTTGATAAGCCTGAGTTTGCAGAATGGCAGTGGCCTGAGAAAACGAAATTAGACTAAATTATTTATGATGAAGCTTAATAATACGGACCAGCTGGTTTTGGTCATTAATAGTGGCAGTTCATCGATAAAATACACGGTGTTTTCTTTTCCTAATGAAAGCAATGTGCTTCATGGTGAAATCAGTGATATTGGCTCAATTCATAGTTATCATCGTATTTATTTAAATTGTGTCGATACTGAACCAATGCTCATTGAACGAGATAAGGAGGTTTTTAAAACGCATGATCAAGGTTTTCATTCTATTTTAGACACACTGTCACGATTTGATGAAACGATTGATGACTTAGAAATTTCAGTTATTGCTCACCGTATTGTTCATGGTGGAGATGAGTTTATTTCACCGACAGTGATAACTGATTCTGTTCTTAAGCAGTTAGATGAACTCCTCCATTTGGCACCCTTACATAATCCTAATAATATTTTAGGTGTAAAAATTTGTCACGATGCCTTCCCTTCTATTCCTCAAGTAGCCGTGTTTGATACAGCATTCCATCAAACACTGCCAGATTATGCTTATCGTTATGCCATTCCACAGTCATGGTATGAAGATTATAAAATTAGGCGATATGGCTTTCACGGTAGTTCGCATCAGTATGTAGCAACACAAGCGGCACAATTATTAGGGCGTCCTTTGGCTGATCTTAATTTGATCAGCCTGCACTTGGGGAATGGGGCGAGTGCTTGTGCGATTAAACAAGGAAAAAGTATCGATACTTCAATGGGCTTTACTCCAATGGAAGGGCTTATTATGGGTAGTAGAAGTGGTGATATTGATGCTTCTATTCCTTTGTATATTCAGGAAATATCTGAGCTAACAGATGAACAATTAGAGCATATTCTCAATGAGCAGTCAGGTTTGCAGGCACTGGCAGGCAGTAATGATATGGCTGAGCTTTTGGAGCGAGAAAAAAAAGGTGATGACGCTGCCAAATTAGCCGTCGCTGCTTATGTTTATCGTATTCGAAAATACATTGGTTCTTATTTGGTAGCTTTAGGTCATGTTGATGCAATTATTTTTACTGCTGGCGTGGGTGAAAATTCTGCTGAAATTAGGCTGCGTTGCTGTCAGGATCTTGAACTGTTCGGAATTAAGATAAACTCAGATTTGAACGTAAAGCAGAACAAACTAATTAGTGATGTTAGTAGTGCGATAAAAATAATGGTTATTCACACTAACGAAGAGTTACAAATTGCACTGGAAGCAAGACAAAAAATAATGAAAGATGTAAGCTAACGCACAAAATGAGTGCGGTGATGCTTTTTAGTGCGTACTCTACGGGTAGTTTTTACTCTATGGAAATTTCACATAGAGTGATAATGCCTTGATTATATTGGTTAAATCTGTTTATTAATACTGATTTTATAGCTGGTCTCATTATTGCTTCCATATTTTAAGATGTTTCATTCATACCTAGAAATATCCTGAGCGTACTCATCATGGTGAGGCTAAAGTGGAAATGACGATCACTTCTTTTCTTTCACGTTAAAGCAGCCCATGATTTAGCTATTTTTATAGAGTTAGGTAACTTATTACAGATGAAGGAAAGAAAATGAGTGGCAATGAATCTCGCGTTCAAGCGATTTACCAAATTACAAACCGTGAAGCGACAGCCGTATCAACACCTGAGCCATTAGATAAAATTTGGGCCAGTAATGTATTTAGCTTAGCTACAATGGAACAATCTTTATCTAAAGCTGCATTTAAATCAATCAAGAAAACGATTCAAACGGGTGCTCCGCTTGATGCAACGACTGCAGAGATTGTTGCTGCAGCAATGAAAGAGTGGGCCTTATCTAAAGGTGTTAAGTTCTTCTCACATATTTTCTACCCAATGACCAATATCACCGCTGAAAAACATGATGGTTTTATTGTGACCAACTCAGATGGTAGCGCCATTACAGAATTTAGTGGCAGCTTACTGATCAAAGGTGAACCTGATGGTTCGTCCTTCCCTAATGGTAGTTTGCGTATGACCAATGCAGCACGTGGTTATACTGCATGGGATCCAACTAGCCCTGTTTATATTATGGAAACAGACAATGGTTCAACATTGATGATTCCTAGCGTATTCATGTCATGGACGGGGGAAGCGCTTGATAAGAAAATTCCATTATTACGCTCAAATGCGGCAATGGATAAAGCAGCTAAGAAAGTACTTACTTTAATGGGCGAAACAGAAGTCTCGACTTTAAATTCAAGTTGTGGTGCTGAACAAGAATATTTCTTAGTTGATAGTAATTTTGCTAATGCTCGTCCCGATCTGTTACTAGCTGGCCGAACATTATTTGGTGCTGCATCAGCTAAAGGTCAAGAATTTGATGACCATTATTTCGGTGCTATCCCTGCTCGTGTTCAGGTCTTTATGCAAGATTTCGAAGATCAGCTTTATAAATTAGGGATTCCCGCTAAAACACATCATAACGAAGTTGCGCCAGGTCAGTTTGAAATTGCACCTTATTACGAAGCAGCTAATGTGGCGGCAGATCATCAGCAATTAATGATGACTTTAATGAAGAGTACAGCGAAGAAGCATGGTTTCCTTTGTTTGCTTCATGAAAAACCATTTGCTGGAATCAATGGTTCAGGTAAACACGTTAACTGGTCTGTTGGTAACTCAACACAAGGTAACTTATTAGATCCAGGTAATACACCTCATGATAATTTAAACTTCTTATTATTCTGTGGCGCCGTGATTCGTGGTGTGCATAAATTTGGCCCATTATTACGCGCAGCAATTGCTTCTGCTGCCAACGATCATCGTTTAGGCGCTAACGAAGCGCCTCCTGCAATCTTGTCTGTTTACTTGGGTGATCAGCTTGAGAAGGTCTTTAAGGATATCCAAGAAGGTAAAATTACATCATCAGTAGGTGGTGGCGAGATGGACCTAGGTTTATCTCAAATTTTAAACTTCGAACGTGATCCTGGTGATCGTAATCGTACTTCTCCATTCGCATTTACAGGTAACCGTTTTGAATTCCGTGCAGTAGGTTCATCACAATCTGTTTCTGGCCCATTGGTCGCTATGAACACAATGTTGGCTGATTCATTATCTTGGATTGCTGAAAAACTAGAAGCAGAGTTAGGGAAAGGTACACCTCAACCTGATGCAGTTTTAGTTGTCTTGAAAGAGTTGATGGAACTACACGGTAATGTTGTTTTCGGTGGTGATGGTTATTCTTCTGAATGGCATACAGAAGCTGTCGAAGGTCGCGGCCTTAAAAACATTCCAACAACTGCAGATGCGTTACCAGCACTTAAAGAAGCCTCAGTTATCGAGTTATTTGAAAGCACTGGTGTATTGTCACCTGTTGAGCTTGAGAGCCGTTTCGAAGTCTATGCAGAACAATATGTTTTATCAATTGAAGTTGAAGCTAAGCTCGTGATTGATATGGCTAAGACAATTATCTACCCAGCAGCAATGAGATATTTGTCTGAGTTATCTATTACTAGCTCAAGCATGGCTGAAATGGGTGTTGAGTTGGATAGTTCTGTTGCAAGGAAAGTGGCTACTGAATCTAACTTGATGATGGCGGGTGTTACTAAGTTGAGTGAAGCATTAGAGCAACACAACTTTGATTCTACTGAAGCGCATCTTCAGCACTGTGCTAATGAGCTACTTAGCTTGATGAATGAAATCCGTTCTCATGCTGATACGTTAGAAGCCGAAGTTGCTGATGAAATGTGGCCATTGCCTAAGTATCAGGAAATGTTATTCATCAAATAAAATAGCTTAATTCTGAAAGCTCAGATCGTGAAATTAGGGGATCTGAGCTGACAGTATTTCGTTGAGTTAGATATTGGTGAGATTAATAACTGATTTGGAATAGAATCAAAAAAAGGCCCAGTTAAATTATAACTGGGCCTTTTTATTTATGGTGTTTAAAAACTTTGCAACGCCCTAGTCATCACTACTCATTGCTCCGAGTAGATGTAATAAGCTAGTAAACAAGTTGAAGATAGACACATATAACGTCACTGTTGCCATTATGTAGTTTGTTTCTCCACCTTGAATGATATTGCTTGTTTCATACAAGATTAATCCAGCCATTAATAAGACGAACATTGCTGATACGGCAAGCGATAACCCAGGCATTTCGAAGAATATTGCTGCTAAACCTGCAACAAATCCAACTAAAATACCTACCATTAAGAAGCCCCCCATAAAGCTGAAATCTTTACGAGTATTTAGCGCATACATCGATAGACCAATGAAGAGTGCTCCGGTTATACCCATAGCATTCATTACTATTTGCCCGCCATTAGGCAGAGACAAGTAGCTATTTAGCATTGGACCTAATGTGTAGCCCATGAAACCTGTTAGGGCAAATACAAAGGCGAGTCCCGTTGAGCTGTCACGATACTTAGATGTTAAAAAGAGTAAACCAAAATAGCCGCCAAGGGTCAGTAATATCCCCGGGTGAGGCAAGTTTAATACCATTGAAATACCAGCTGTTAGGGCACTAAACAACAAGGTCATTGATAACAACATATATGTGTTACGAATGACTTTGTTAGTTGCTAATGTTCTCATTTGCTGCTGTTCGGCAGCAATCGATTTTGAAATACTCATTGTGTTACTCCTTTAAATAACTAGTTAAGCACTTAGATAATTTCTTAACGGTCGTTGATGTCTAAGTGCTGATTGTTGGCGATCTACTTTTCTTTCTACTGCATTCCCGGCACGATCAATCGCCCTATCGATAGCGGCATACATGTCTTGTTCGGTATCTTCAATGATGACATCTGAAATACCAGGTAAAACAACGTGGATATGGCATAGCTTATCTTCACCGCCACGAGGTCCATTTATATCTGACAGACGAACCACAATTCTGTTGAGGTGATCTTGGCAGCGAGAGAAAGAAGACTTTAATTTCTCTTCTGCATAAATTTTCAAAGCGTTTGTTAGCGTAAATGATCGTGCTTGAATATCAATTTGCATAATGTGCTCCTCGTTAGAAAATTTGTACGTTTGCATAATAAAAGAATTAGACTATATGTAAAATTCGAATTTTTTATGTATATAGTTCGAAAATATCGAGGTATTTATTAAGTATGAATTATAAACATCTACACTATTTTTGGTCGGTAGCCAAAGAGGGCGGGATTAAACAAGCGAGTGATCAGCTCAATCTGACACCACAAACAATCAGTGGTCAGTTGAGCCTGTTAGAGGATTATTACGGGGTCAAATTATTTAATAAGGTTGGCCGGACATTAGAGCTGTCTGACATTGGTCAGCAAGTTTTAAGTTATGCTGACGAAATATTTTCATTAGGTAACGAGTTAGAGCAGATGATGAGAAGTTTGCCTAGTTACCGCCCAGAATTACTGAAAGTCGGCCTTGTCGATTTGGTGCCAAAATCAATTGCACATCAAATTCTCTTGCCGGCATTGAAATCAAGTAATGATATTCGAATGATTTGTCGAGAAGCTGATTTAGATACATTATTAGCTGACTTAACGTTACATAGACTCGATTTGGTGATTGCAGAGCGAGCAATTCCTGAAAGCGTCAGTACGAGGGGGTATAGCCATAAATTAGGACAATCTTCAGTCAGCTTTTTTGCAAGTAAGCAGCTACAGAATCAGTTATCAGGTAACTTTCCTGAATGCCTGAATAATGCTCCTATGCTTCTACCCAACAGTGGTAATCAATTACGTTCACATATTGACCAGTGGCTTACAAAATATCATCTGCAGCCTAGAGTAATTGCTGAATTTGATGATAGTGCTTTGATGAAAGCATTCGGCCAAGAGGGTGTGGGCATCTTTGTTGCACCAAGTGTAATTGAGCAAGAAGTTGAACAAAAACATAATGTAAAAGCAATCGGTAGGGTTGATGAAATACAGGAATCTTTTTATGTTATCTCTGTTGAAAAGAAAATTAAAAACCCTGTCGTGGCAGAGATTATTCAGAACGCAAACAGGTCATTATTTTCAAGTGAAACAAAGTTGTAAAATTTCAATGTTGCAATGGATAAATATTTTAATGTTTAATTTACGGAAAAGAGGATGACGAGTCATTTTCATATGTTTATCAAAACAAGGATGTTTGTCCCAGAAAAGACGGGTATATATCCTTAAATATTATCTGCTATCTGGATTTTTTAAGGTTTTGTGATATAGTTTGCATTAACTTGGAACCCACGCCCTGTTTCAGTTTTAGGATTCGTTCGTTACGACAGGGAATAAATGTGAACACGAAACGCTACTCTCCACTAACAGTTTCGATCTATGGAGATCACTCTGATGATTTTGTTTGTCATCAGTCAGTTCTAAATGAGCAGGGCTATAAGATTCAAGCCTACGATGATTGTAAAGAATTCCTATCAAAATCAAGCTCAACTGATATTTCAATTATAAGTTTGTCCTTGCTGGAAAATTTTGATGCGGATAGTGTGGCCGGTTACTCGGAACCCTTTATTGTCTATGATTTTTCTACAGACTTCCCTTTCAACAATGCCAACCCTTTTGTTTATGAAGCTGTGGGATATTTTATTGAAAAACCGAGCCCAAGAGATATTGGTCTAAAGGTAGAGGTAGGATTATTACTTCACCAAGAGAGGCGAAGAGTTAGCCAAAGATTACTCGACTTAAATCAAAAGTTTGGAACAAATCGTGATATTGGCATTGCAACTGGAATTGTATTTTCACTGAGTGGGTTATCAGTACAAGAATCGTATGACTTATTACGAAAAATGGCGAGAAATAAACGATGTAGGGTGAGTGACATTGCCAAGGCTTTAATTAGTAATCAAGCTACGCAAGCTAAACTTCATGATTTCGAATCATTAACACACTGGCTCAGTGATTTAGTTCTGATTAATCTTGATAGAGATAACTGATGTTATCTAAAGTCAGGATGCCAGCGATGATTTCGCTGTTGTACTTTTTCTTTGCACTCATATCATTCAACTTTTCTACCATTGCGGGGGGGAGTGCCACATTAATATGGTTACCCTCCGGCTTAGCCATTGCAGCAATTTTAGCCACCGGTCCAAGAGTATTAATTGGGATCTATATTGCTGGTGTAGCCGATAGTTTATATATAGGTAATAACCTCGATATTTCTTTGTTGTTTGCAGTCGCAAATACGTTAGAACCGCTAGTTGCATTACTTATTCTTAAGAAACTTCCTTTTTCTAAAAAGCTCGATCATTACGAAGACTATTTATATTTAATTGCTGCTGGAATGGTGGGAGCAATTGTGAGTGCTCTTATAGGTGCTATTACTCTATTTACTCATGATTATATTAGTATGGATGAGTTCTTAACCGTGATGATCAATTGGTGGAACGGAAATGTGATTGGCGTTGTTCTGCTTGGCCCTTTATTACTAATGCTGATTCAAACTTCTTTTCATTCATTAGTAAAAGATCGTAAGTTGGAGTTCGGGCTGTTGATGTTAGCGGTGAGTTATATATCTGTAACCGTTTTTGCTGGTTTCAATTTATTTGGTGGAGCAGTAGTCAGTAATTATTCTCATCTGGCCTTGGGCGCCGTTATATGGACTATCATTCGATTTAATCATCAATCGCTAGCATTGATAATTATGTTGTTCTTTTCTGCTGGGGTGTGGGGGTTTGTTCACCACCAAGGCTATTTTTTTGATGGAATAGCGTTTATAGAGAAAAATATCGATCTCTTGTTTCAGTATATTTTTGTGGTTAGCGCAGGAACGATGGGGCTTGCTTATACCCTTAAGCAGCAGCGAACATTATCTCAAGCCTTAATTAAGAGCAAAACGGAAGCTTATATCTGTAACCAAGATAATTTACAGTTAGAATTTTTGAACCTATCCGCTCGAAGAAATCTGGGTATAGAGGGTAAAAGTTGGCAAGGATTGAGTTTAGTTGATCTTCAAACTGAAGAAAGTAAAGCGCAATTATTAGACTCTTTAGAAAAGTTGTCTAAAAGTGATAGTAAGCACTTAGTCTACCAAGGATGGCACCAACGCTTTGATGATACTTCCTATCCGGTGGAAGTAACAGTAGAACAAATCGAGCAGTCAGGACAATGTTCTTATCTAGCTACAGCGATTGACATTAGTGATCGTATCGAGCAAGAGTTATACAAAGATTTAGGGGATAGTGTGTGTCAGCATTCTACACAGGGTGTGGCTATCTGTGATGAAAATAACCAAATAATTCGCGTGAATAAGGCTTTTACACAAATTACAGGCTATAGCGAAGAAGATGTTATGGGGAAAAACCCAAATATTCTTCGTTCAGGTAGCCACGATAGGTCTTTTTACGCGAGAATGCGGCGAGAGTTTGAGAAGAGTGGAAGCTGGAATGGTGAGCTATATAACAGACATAAGCAAGGGCACCTTTACTTAGCTAAACTCACTATTAAACGGCTTATGCATTCTGTTGGTAAAAAAGTACATTATGTAGCGATGTTTACCGATATCACTGCTGAAAGAGAACAAACTTTACAGCTAAAGCATCATGCGGAACATGATTTATTGACAGCCTTACCGAATAGAATTCGACTACAACAAGAGTTTTCTTATACATCGGCATTAGCTAATCGTCATGATCAAAAACTAGCCTTATTATTCTTAGACCTAGATGGATTCAAACCAGTTAACGATCTGCATGGTCATAGTCTCGGTGATAGTGTTTTACAAGAAGTTGCAAACCGTCTGAAGAGTTCAGTACGAGAGACTGACATTGTTGCGCGTGTCGGTGGTGATGAATTTGTTGTTTTAATGGGCAGCTTAGAGCAAGGCCATTCTTATCAAATATTAGCTGAAAAGATAAGGAAGACCATTGCTGAACCAATCCATATTGATGGCAAAACAGTGCTGTTATCTGTGAGTATTGGTGGTGCTGTTTATCCTTCTGATGCTAAGGATTTAGATGGGCTGATTTCTATTGCTGATGAAGCGATGTATAGTGATAAGCAATCAAAAAATAACTAAAAAAGCCTCCTTTTGTATGGAGGCTTTACATATAGTAATTTATAAAGGAAGGTATTATTTAACCTTAAATTGACTCACCATTGTTTGTAATTTCTCACTGAGTCCTGCTATTTCCTGGCTAGCTCGAGATACTTGTTCTGAGCCGTCAGCAGTACTTTCAGACACCTGTTGAATATTAAGTACATTATTATTGATTTCATTTACCACTTGGCTTTGTTGTTCAGCCGATGTTGCAATGAGCGTATTCATCTCTGTAATGGAGCTGACAGATAATGTAATTGCATTCAGTGAGTCGGTTGCATTGACTGCTTTATTCACTAGACCCTCAATACTGCTTTTATTTTGCCCCATAGATTTCACCGCATCATCAGAACCTTTTTGTAAGGCTGAAATTAACGACTCGATTTCATGTGTGGAATCTTGAGTTTTTTGGGCTAGAGAGCGTACTTCATCTGCAACTACTGCAAAGCCTCGTCCTTGCTCGCCTGCTCTTGCAGCCTCAATAGCTGCATTCAGTGCGAGCAAGTTAGTTTGTTCGGCAATACTTTTTATAACATCAAGAACTGTACCGATGTTTTCGCTATCAGATTTTAGATTTCTAATAACTTCAGTTGAAGTGTTTATTTCAGCTGACAGATCATTGATAGAGTTAACAATGTCTTCTACAGCCTTACGGCCCATTTTAGAGTCTTTATCGCCCTGTAATGCTGCGGAAGAGGCCTTTTCTGCACTGATGGCTACTTCTTGAACGGTAGCTGTCATTTGTGTGATTGCAGAAGCTACTTGAATGGTGTCATTTTTTTGTTGAGCAATATTGTTATTAGTTGAAACACTGACTACCGATGTCTCTTCAGCGGAGGTAGATAGCTGCTCTGAAGAATCAGCGATACCTGAAACTAAACCTTGTAGCTTTTCAACAAAATTATTGAATGTTTTACCCATTGCTCCCACTTCGTCTTCACTTATAAAGTTCATACGTTTAGTTAGATCATTATTTTGGGCCATGCTGTTTAAGGTATTCATTACTTCTTTTATCGGTGAAACAATGGCTTTAATAATTATTTGAGAGATAAGTACGCCAATTAACAGTGAAGCAATCGATATAGCGATCAGGCTAAATAAGCTCGCATTCTGAACATTTTTGGCATTTTCAACTGTACGCTGAGTAATGTGATCGAGACTTACTTGCATAGTTTCCAAGTCCGCAAACAAGCTCGCCCCTATTTGCTCTAACTTGGCTTGTTCTTCATCAGATAAATAACCACCACCAGCCATACTACCACCACGCTTAATTACTTTAACAACGCCGTCAACATAAGCCTGATAATCGCTTTGCTTGAGCATAACTTGCCCTGTGTATTCCTTCAAAGTCATAATATCTTGACGAAGATCATCTTGAAGAGGCTGCGCTTCTGCAGTATCTAAAATAGCAAGACTATCTTTTAAGGCCAGCTCATTCAGTGCAGTTATATCTGTCAATGCCTGTATATGTTCTTTAATTATTTTTCGCCTTGCACCAGACTTGGCTGCACGTTGTATTCTCTCAAGTCGAGCTTCTTTTTGAAGTTGGAGTTTACTTGTCGTGGCAACAAGCTTTTCAAGTGGCATCGCAATATCATTCAGAACATTAAATTCAGACGCAATATCATTCATTTTGAAAATGGCAAATGTGGAGATGATGATCTGTGTTAACCCCAGAATAATTACAATAGTAAAAATTTTTCTGCCGATAGGAAGGTTATTGATCAATTGCATTATTAGGATTCCTCAAAAAAGCTGTTGAATAATATATCGGTTTTATCTTCATTATCATGAGTTTTTATTTGGTATTCAAGCATGCTTGGATGCGTAACCATAGTAAAAAAACAAGTACTTATTTTGTAATTATAACCTAATATTAGTTAATCCTAATAAGCGTTAATCATATCTTTGAGTTTTTAAATGGGGAAAAGTTGATGATTAATAATGGATATTCTTAAGTGGTTCTGACATCTTAATGAAGATGTTGAGTATTGAAATCCTTATCAAATTTCAAAGTATTTGCGTTGATTTCGCTCAAAAGTATCAGGGAAGTTTTAGCCTTTAGCTTTAACCAAGAACGAACTCAGCTAGGTCATAAAAAAGCCCAAGCCTGTCAATCATCATTCTCACGTAAACGTTGTAGTCGCGCTTCTTCTTCAGCAAGGATTGACTTGATTTCAAGCATCACACCGTCGACATCCGCTGCTTGCGTATCTTCTTTAAAATAACCTGTTAACTTAGTATCTGCTTGTAATTGACCATTCTCAAACAGCGACCATATTTCTTTGCCGTAGCGACTATTGAGTAATTCTGGGGCATATTGGGCATAGTATCGCGTCATATTCTGCACATCGCGCTCTAACATTGATTGGGCATTATTATTCGCGGCGGCATTTACAGCCTGAGGTAGATCAATGATGACTGGGCCATTTTGATCGACGAGAACATTAAATTCTGATAAGTCACCATGTACAATTCCAGCACAGAGCATTTTCATCACCGAATGCATTACGATTAGGTGGTCTTCTACGGCTTGCTCGGCTGTCATCGTTATATCATTAAGACGAGGAGCAACTTGACCATCTTCATCGGTGATCAATTCCATCAATAGCACGCCATTAAGGCAATCATAAGGTTGAGGGACTCGGACCCCCGCCCCTGCGAGTAGGTATAGCGCATCTACTTCGGCATTTTGCCATGTTTCTTCTTGTTGCTTACGGCCAAATTTAGATCCTTTTTCCATGGCACGGCCTCGTCGGCTATTACGAACTTTTCGACCTTCTTGATATTGGACGGCTTTTTTGAAGCTACGCTTGACTGCATCTTTATAGACTTTGGCACAGCGTATTTCTGTACCGCATCTTACGACATAGACATCGGCTTCTTTACCACTCATTAATCGTCGAACAACTTCATCGACTAAGCCATCATCAACAAGCGGTTGGATTTGTTTTGGTATCTTCATAATTTTGAGTCTTACCCTCTATATCTTACTCAATAAAAAAGCCTAAGTAGTCATATACTACAGTAGCTTTTATATTTTGCTACCTAGGGTCTAAACCTAACAAAGGTGAGGGAATTAACTGGGAGAGCATCTTTATAGGGTTTGTTTCATTGAACATTGGAACTAACGCTAATTTAAAAACACTAATAACAAAATTGTGTTCATTTTCTTGTGATGTTGAATTAATATCAAGTGATTGAACTCTCCACATTACAAGGACGAATTGCTCATTATGACCACTCGCTATAACGCAGAACGTAGTCTATTTGTCTTGTATTTATTTTGTCTGTCAGTACTTTTATCTACGGTCCAAGCTCAAGAAAACATAGTTGTTGATATTGTTAAACCTAAAATATCTGGCAATAATCAAATTTTCGTATTTTCTGGAACAATAACAGCAAAAAAACAGAGTATGTTGTCACCTCGCGTTGATGGTTTAGTTAATGAGGTTAGTGTTGACTCAGGTAGCAAGGTCTCAAAGGGCGATGTCTTACTCGAACTCGATACGGTTATTATTCAGAAGCAGCTTAATCAGATCAAAGTTAATGTTACAAAAGCAATGATCGAACGTGATGAGGCACAGAGAGTTGTGATAGAAGCTGAACGTTTAATCTCAAATAAACATATTCCTCAAAATGAGTTGGCTAGACGTAAGGCAAACTTAGAATTAAAAAAAGCTGAAGTTTTAGCGATTAAAGCATCACAAGAAACAATGGAAGAAACGCTTCGTCGGCATCAACTCATTGCCCCATTTTCGGGTGTGATCAGCCATAAAATGACAGAGGCTGGAGAATGGGTAAGCCGAGGAGAAGCTGTTCTAGAGTTAGTTGGTCTTAATGACATTAGGCTTGATGTTAATGTACCTCAGGAACATTTTTCAGCTCTTAAAAAAGAAACGATTGTGAGGGTTATTTCTGACGCCTACCCGAACCAGTCTATAGCAGGAAAAATTCAAGCTATTGTGCCGGTAAGTGATGCTCAATTAAGGGCTTTTTTAGTAAGGGTAGCCATAGATAATAGTGAGCTTTCTCTTATGCCAGGGACGTCTGCAGTAGCTCAATTTGAAGTTCAACGTGCGAATAATCACCTTCTTATTCCGAGAGATGCGTTGTTGAATAACCCCGACGGAAGCGTTAGCGTTTTTATCATTGAGAATGACAAAGCCTATCGTCGAAAAGTTGAGCTTGGAAGGACTATGGATAACGGCGTTAATATTGTGAAAGGTATTGATGTTGATGATCAGGTTGTTATTCGAGGTAATGAAGTTTTATATGACCAGCAACCTGTCCGCATCAATCAAATCAGAGATTAAACGAGCATGCTGATAGCACCGATTAATCATGGAAAGTTACTGACTGTTATTGTCTTAATAATAATGGTATTAGGGGTTTCGGCAGCCTATCGTATCCCCGTGCAAATGATACCTGATTTAGATGTACGGACTATCAGTGTCATAACAAGCTGGCCGGGTGCAACGCCACAAGATATTGAAAAAGAGATTATTTTAGAGCAAGAACGTTACCTTAGTAGTGTTCCTAATTTAGTGAGAATGAAATCTCTGGCAGAAACAGCTCGAGCGAACATTCAACTAGAGTTTCCTTTTGGTATTGATATCAATGAAACCATGATTGCGGTCAGTAATGCATTAAGTCAGGTTTCAACGTACCCAGAAAACGTCAATCAGCCACGTTTAATTAGCAGCTCTTTTTCTGAGAATGCATTTATGTATTATGCCGTCACGCCTGTTGCTGGTAATCCACATAATTTAGACATGCACATGGTGACAGACTTTATCGATGATGAAGTGCGCCCGCGTATGGAGCGCGTTCAAGGTGTTTCGAGTGTAAGGTTACGAGGCGGCGCTGAAAGACAAATCCAAATCCATGTCGATCCTGAGAAACTAGCAAATAGAGGTTTATCGTTAACAGATGTCAGAACTGCTATCCGAGAACGAAATCATGACACTTCTGCTGGTGATTTAAATGAGGGTAAACGTCGTTACTTAATCAGAACGGTGGGACGTTTTAAGGATATTGAAGAATTAAAGCAGCTCATTGTTCTCCATGGAAATAACACCGATATTAGGCTTGAAGATGTGGCTGAGGTCAAGCTAGGCCATTATGAGGTATCTGGCGTTGCTATCGTCAATAATGAACCTGCTTTAACCTTAGCTGTCAGGCGTGAGTCTGGCTCAAATGTAATCAGTATTAAACAATCGATGATTGAGGTCGTTGAAGATATTCGGCTGAATCAATTAGAGTCAAATGGCTTAACTATAAATCTCATTGGTGATGATGTACGTTATGTTGAAGCTTCAGTTGATAATATCAGCCGTAACTTATTACTTGGCGGCATATTAGCAACACTTATTCTTTTTTTATTCATGCGTTCTGCCCGTGTCACTCTCATCGGTCTGATGGGGATGCCCATTTGTACTGTTGCTGCATTTATTGGTTTATTAGCGTTTGATCGTACTATCAATGTGATATCGATGGCGGGTATTGCTTTCGCCATTGGCATGACGGTCGACAATACTATTGTTGTATTAGAGAGTATTGAACAGGCTCGCAGGAAAGGGTTGCAAGGTCTGCAGGCAGCTATTGAGGGGATTCAAAATGTTTGGACGGCGGTTCTTGCCTCTAGTTTGACTACAGTACTAGTGTTTGCTCCTGTGCTATTTGTTGAGGAAGAAGCCGGGCAACTGTACTCAGACATTGCAATTGCAGTATCAACCGCCATTTTGGCATCCATGCTTTATGCGGTTGCAGTTGTACCTGCTGCATCAGCCCATTTTGGAGCTGTGAAAAAACAAGCACTTAAAGCTGCTAATAGTGGGGGCATGCTTTTACGAAGCATTTATTGGGTTGGTTCAACATTCTTTAATCGACTAGTCATTCTTACTGTTATTCCTATATTCACAATAGGTGTTGCATGGTTCTTTTTACCTGCAGCTGAATATCTCCCTGAAGGTGAGGAGCCAAAAGCCTTTAGCAGAATGATTGCGCCACCTGGTTATAACTTCATTGAAATGAAGCAGATAGGTGATGAGATTAGAGAGCACTTATCTCTTGCCTTACATGCAGATCCTCAAGAGTTTGATGATGGCAATATTCAATTACCCTCATTGAAATATTATTTTCAGCGCATAGGTCCCGGGTACGTTTGGGTGATGGCTGAGCCGACGCGACCTGAAGACTTAGAGACGATGATGCAAACCTTCACTCATATGTTTAGAAGTTATCCAGGCATGCGAGGCTTTTCAAGTAGAGGCTCTATCATATCGAGTAATGATGGCGGCTCAAGAGCAGTTAATCTCGATATCTCAGGTGCAAATCAAGCTGAGTTATATCAAACAGCTCAAAACGCGCTGCTTAGGGCAGAAGGTATGTTTGAGGGTGTACAAATCACCTCTGACCCTTCTGCATTATCACTTGACCAGCCCTTGATTGAAGTGCGTCCTCGTTGGGAGCGTCTAGCTGAACTAAACATTGATGCTAATGATTTTGGGTATAGTGTTGCTGCTCTTAGTGATGGTGCTTATGTTGATGAGTTTTTCTTAAACGATGACAAAGTCGACATGTTTTTATTTAGTAATGCTGGGCAGAATCAAACACTATCGCAACTTGCTATTCAGCCGATCACAACACCTTCTGGTAAGGTACTGCCACTCAATGCCTTAGCCGATATAATTGAAACAGTAGATAGTGATGAATTAAGACGTATTGATGGACGACGTACGGTTACTTTATTTATTATCCCGCCACGTGATATCGCGTTGGAAACTGCGGTAAATATCGTTCGAAATGAAATGATACCTGAGATGCGAGCTGCTAGCGAAATTGGTAAAGGTGTTTCTATTAGTATTTCTGGAGCAGCAGATCAGCTCGATGCAACCCGTGAATCTTTATCCAGTAATTTCATCATTGCTTTAATTCTTATCTACTTACTTTTGGTCGCGATATTTAAGCATTGGTTTTATCCTTTTTTGATTTTAGCAACGGTTCCACTAGGTATTGCTGGTGGTATTATCGGCTTAGTTGGCGTGAATGCTTCAGGGCCTTTATTTTCAAGTCTCGGTCTTATGCCTCTGATACAACCATTTGATATGATCACTATGCTTGGTTTCATTATATTGTTAGGTACGGTCGTTAATAACCCTATATTGATTGTAGAGCAGGCTCGAAAAAATTTAATGGATAAAGCATTAGATATAACTGATGCAGTAAATCAAGCAGTAGCAACACGACTCCGTCCCATTTTAATGTCGACTGCAACGACTATTTTTGGTTTAGCACCTCTTGTGTTTATGCCGGGGGCGGGTACTGAGCTTTATCGAGGTGTTGGTATTGTAGTGTTAAGCGGCATCTTTTTCTCGACACTAGTGACATTATTCTTTTTGCCAACTTTGATTATCACGCTTTTTAGCTTACAGAAAAAATTTAGAAAAGCATGAATGCCAAAACAATCTAATACTACTTTAAGGTTAGCTCCAGAGAGTATTCACCGGCGTATCTGGTTTTAAGTGAGTTGCACATTGTGCTTGCAGTAATTCGGCGCAAGCCAACGCATCCGTCATGGCGTGATGTTGCCGATAATAAGGTAAATGATAGCGAGTGCGACTGTCTGTTAAGCGGATTGAGGCTGGCTTTCGACTTAGTAGAAGCCGCCAGATAGACTTATTTATTTTACGGCAAAAACGTGCCTCTAATGCCATGGTATCAATAACGGGGAATTCAATTCCTTCGTTAATATGGCGTTTAAGCGCTGCATTGAGAAAGGCCCGTTCGATAGGACTATGATGCACAACGATGATTTTGCCCTGCAAGTGTTGCAGTAATTGGTCTATGACAGTAGAAAAATCTGGAGCATCTGCCACAGCTGAATGGGTGATGCCATGCACCACAACAGATTTTGAGCGTAACTGGCTATCGGGTTTCACAAGCCAGTGTTTGGCATTAGCACAGCGGATACGCGTTGTGCTCATATCAACTAAGCCAATACTGACAATGCTATCATTATTTACGTCTAGGCCCGTTGTTTCGAAGTCTAAGGCTACCATAGGTACATCACTTATCGGTGTGGAGCCAGCGACAATGCCACTTTGATAAAATGCTTTTAATGCTGGATATTTACAGGTCTTTTCTAATAGTTCAAAGCGTTTTGTCCAGTCAGTATGTTTAGCTTTGGGCGAGGGTTGAGCTTCACCAGTAAGTTGATTTTTACCGAGGTAGAACATATTGGGTTCTCAATTGACTCTGCCAGGTTGATACTTGAACTTCATAAACCGCTGGGCACTACTTAATATTTGAAAGGCTTCTTTGAGGTTTTTACGTTCAAAATCAGATAGGTACTCAGGCTCAATATTGTTGTCTGGCTCATGATTTAGTTGAATATCTAAGGCTTGATGACGAATCCTAACCATCGCAATAAATTCAAGGGAATCGCGCAAATCTTGTCCTCTGCCAGGCGGTAAAATTCCTGCCTCAAAAATATCTTCTAGTCGCTCAAAGGTATTGCGTGCGGAGGAGCCCACAGCCAATGCATGCACACGGACAAGATCAGCGAGAGGAGCGGTGCCTCGGCGTTTCATATTGATCGAGTTCGTTTGACGACCATCTGTTTCCATCACAAAGTCTTTGAAAAAGCCTAGGGGTGGCGTTCTAAGCAAGGCATTACGAGCCATACACGCTAAGAAGCGAGAATTTTTATTCGATTTCTGTCTGATTAAGCGGTTTAGCTGTTCTGCCCATTGGATCTGGCCCCATACGCCTTCGAGATCGAAGAAAATAGCACTATGTAATAATGACTCTGCACTAGGTTGCTCTATCCATTGGCTAAAGTATTGTTGCCAAATAGCTAATGGTTGCCGCCAGCGAGAGTTGGTAGCCATTATATCTCCAGTGCAATAGCTATAACCACATCGAGCTAAACCGTCGCAGACAAAACTGGCCAGCGCCGCAAAATATTCATCATGTAAAGAAGGTTGAAAACTGTTATCGAGAATAATGGCATTGTCCTGATCAGTCACAATGAGTTGTTCACCCCTAGCCATAGATCCTAAAGCCAAAAAGCAATAAGGCACAGGAGGAGGTCCTAAGTGGATCTCAGCTAGTTCACACAAACGTTGCTTAAAGCTGCGACCTACCACAGCCATTGCATTACCAATCATTTGTGAATTGGCATCTTGCTGAACCATGCGTGTGAAACACTCTTGTACGCCATTGGTAAGGGCGGTTAACTCATCAAGGCTTTGGGCACTAAAAATATTTTTTACTAGAAATAAACTGTTTTGTGACTCGTAACGTAAAATATCGAGGTGGCTTATCAATCCAATTGGCCGGCTCTTCTTTAGTACGGGTAAATACTGCACATTGTGTTTTAGCATGAGCATCATAGCTTCAAATATAAACTGATTACTCTGAACATAGATTAGTTCTGTATTCATGATTTCTGCTACAGGAATGTCGCAGCTAAAACCTTCAGCAACTAGGCGCCGACGAATATCTGAGTCTGTAACAATGCCAATAACAGGGAGAGATTGCTCTGTTTGGTCTTCTTCAGAACGAGTAATTAATAATGACGAGACGTTTTGTTCTGTCATCTGGATAGCTGCTTGGTGCACAGTGGTAGAGCTGCATACAGTAACCGGTAAAGAGGTGATTAAAGTCTCTACTTTAGCGGTCAGTAAGGTGTTATCGTCTTCGCGTTTGGCTATTGATTGACGTAAACGTGTTTGATCCTCTACCTCTACATAATCTGCAAAACCCTCAAAATTATCAAATAGATAATTGAATTTTTCTTTGCCAATAAGGTAGACCAGCGTGTCTTCAAATGCGATAACGGGAAAACGAATCGGACGATTGTGCATTAAACTTTGTTCGCCAAAAAAATCGCCAGCTTCTAAGCGATTATATAATTGCCCATCCCGACGAAAAACTTCTACTGCACCACTGCGGATTACATACCATTGATAATTGTCTTGGCCTAACTGCAAAATAGTTGACTGCGCTCGGTAATAAGCAACTTCAACATTATTGGCAACGCTGGCCAATTCCTCATCAGGTAAACTTGAAAATGGTGGGTGACGCCGTAAAAAATCTAACACTTCGGATTGTTCAATCTGCATGATCCTGCTCCATCATATGAGTTAGGCTCGTCCTCAACCCTCACTAGGTTGAGGCGAGCCTATATCAAGTCTCATGTTATCTAGGCTCTGACATCAACCCTTTAAGCGTCGAAAATGAAGCAATCAGTAGCACAATTGTAAATGGTAAGCCGGTCGATACCGCCATAGCTTGTAGGGCAACTAATCCACCACCTAAAATAAGCGCTATCGCCACTAAGCCTTCAAATGTACACCAAAACACACGTTGCGGCGTAGGAGCATCGACTTTTCCTCCTGCAGAAATCACATCAATGACCAATGAACCTGAATCTGAAGATGTCACAAAGAAGACAATCACTAAGATAATCGCAATAAACGATGTGATTTCAGACAGTGGTAATGCATCAAGCATATTAAATAACTGCAGAGGCAGCTCACTTTCAGCGACTTTTTGGTATCCCTCAGAGACAACTTGATTAATGGCTGTTCCACCAAATACAGTCATCCAGAATGCACCCGCAAGAGAAGGTATCAATAATACTGAAATAATAAATTCTCGTACGGTGCGACCTCTAGAAACACGGGCAATAAACATACCTACAAAAGGACTCCAGGATATCCACCAAGCCCAGTAAAAGGCAGTCCAGCCAGATGAAAAATTACTGTCTTCACGTCCAACTGGGTTAGCTAATGCAGGCAAGTTTTTCACATAGGAAAGAATGTTATCAGCAAAACCATAAGTAATAGCTAAAGTTGGACCAACTATTAATACAAAGACTAACAATAATAACGCTAGAACCATATTGATTTCAGATAGTTTTTTTACGCCGGCATCTAACCCTTTGACTACTGAAATAAGGGCTAGGGCCGTGATGCCGATGACTAAAACGATCTGAGTCGTTTCGCCTAACGGAATATCAAATAAATAGTTTAGACCTGATGCTGCTTGAGAAGCCCCCAACCCTAATGAGGTTGCAAGTCCAAATAAGGTTGCAAGTACAGCTAAAATATCAATGATATGTCCCGGCCATCCCCAGACTCGTTCACCTAAAATTGGATAAAATACTGAGCGAATGGTGAGAGGCAAGCCTTTGTTAAATGAGAACAAGGCCAAGCCTAGCGCCATGACGGCGTAAATAGCCCATGGATGCAGCGCCCAATGATAAATTGTAGCCGCCATCGCAAGCCGTTCAGCTGACTCCGCGTCACCAAGTGCGGCACCTAAAGGCGCCCAATCTGTTCGGATACCTCCTTCTGTTGATGTACCAGCAAACGAGGTGCCAAAATGAGTTAACGGCTCTGAAACGCCGTAGAACATCAAGCCAATACCCATTCCAGCAGCAAATAGCATTGAAAACCAACTTAAATAGCTGTAGTCAGGTGTCGCTTCGGTACCACCAAGACGTACGCGTCCTAAGGGTGAAAAAACGAGTCCAATACTGATCAGAACAAAGATGTTGGCAGCACTAATAAAAAACCAGTCAAGATTCGTGGTTAGCCAACTTCTAATACTGCTAAACAGCGGTTCGGCTTGTTGTTGAAAAAGCAAAGTCAATGCTACAAATGCAATGACCATGATCGCAGAGACAGCAAAGACTCTATTGTGAATATCTAAACCGAACGGGCCTACATTGACTACAATATTGTCTTGGCCTATTTGATAATCGGTATCTATTGGGGTGACTTCGCCATCAGGAACCATAGGGTCCTTATTGTCTGTCATCATATTATCCTTGTGAATTGTCGTTAAAAAATGTCAATAAAGCTTAGAAGTAATAGCCGATATTGATGTTGAATCGTTGCTCATAGTCGTTACTATCACCAGAAGCACTTCCACCTACAAAGGGCTGGTTTTTAGCATGAACCCAGTCAAAATAAGTGAATAGTCCACCTGCAGCGATTGACATACCAGTAACATTCATTACGGTATTGGCCGTATTGTCTGACTTATCAAAAACAATGCCGTAGTTATTGTAAAACTGGATCGCGGTAACGGGGCCAAAGTTCACAGCCCAATCGTAAGCAAGGTTAACCGTTGCTGATGTTGCTTCAGCTGCAATCGAGTCATAAAAGGAATAAGAACCAACGGCAATTCGATCAACTTGAGCAATGTCATACTCATATTGGCTGTATTGAAGTTGCATGTGCCAATTATGGTACTGGCTATTAGTATGTATTGCCCATGCGGTATAGCTTCCAGCACGGTTACTGCCATCATGAATGCCACCTTTTAAACCAGAAACACCTACTTCTGTAGCAAGGTCGCCTTGGTTAAAGTGATATGCAAATCGACCTGTAAAGGTATTATATTCACCGAGCTGTTGGCTTGGTTCATCATAAATTCCATCACTGAGCGTGCGGCTACCGACGATATCATACGAATAGCGATCTGATCGATTATCGACATAACCATCGACACCACCTAACTCATCGTTTTTAAAGAAACCTAAGTCTAACTGCCAGTTATCGGCAATGGTGCGTTTAAATACGATACCTAAATCATAGTCATCTTCTAAACCAAGGTAATAATTTGTACTGAAAAAATAGTTTTGTGAGTTATACGGGCTGTTACCAAAAGGTACTTTAGTAATACCCAACTCAGTTTGCCACCTGTCATTAATTTGATAGCCGACATAGGCATATTTTATGGCGGTCATATAATCAAAAAAGCGGATTTCACCATTGAGTGAAACATCGCCAATTTCACCATTCAAATTGAGGCGGAAAATATCAAAGTCAAAATCGCCACCACGATTTTTATTGCCTTCGTTATATGATGTATAGCTGTAGTTGGTACGAATAGCCCCGCCAACGGTAATACCGTCTTTTGAATCTTCGGCAGGGGCTACCTCTATTTGTTGTTGTGTTGCTGTGATAGCTTCAGCATTAATGGCTGTTTGTGATGTGGCGGCATTAGATTGTGCTTCTAATGTATTTAACCGATCTTGCAGCGCTTGAATTTGGTTTTTTAAACTAGCGAGTTCAGCTGCAGATACGGTAGCGTCTGCATAACTCGGACTAACGAATGAACTTGCCAATAAAGCGGTTAGTAGATGGTGTTTAGGTATCATGTGTTTCCCTTTAATGAAAAATAATAGGGTGTCAATGAGGCTAATTTATATGGGCTGACAATAACGTCTTATGCCTCACACCCAGAAAGTTTCCACGGTGTAAACAGAGGCGGAGATGAAATACAAAAATGTATTTCGAAGTAAATATTGTGTTAGCGTTTATGACGCAGAAATACTCACATAGCTTTATGTTACCGTGAGTTACACATTATGGCTACAAGCAATAATCTTAATAATTGCTAAAAAACTCAAAAGGATAGATAACTGACTCACTTCTAAAGGGGGAGAATTACAGGCGATTAGATTCAGTATAATCTTCAAGGAATTCCTCTATTAGGGACTCAATATCATCATGAAGTTCTTCGATATCAGTAATATCTTTGACGTAGCGCCCCCAGACAAAACCATCTTTGCTATAGCATTGATTCATGGCTATATAGTGGACTTTTCGGCTGAAATCGAGATAAAGAAGATACTTACCAGACTGTTGCTCTACACGTAGAAATAATTGTGCATCATCACGCTGGCCTTTCTCAATATTAGCATTGGATAGGCTCTGATCAATGATTGCTTCGAGTCGGTTTATATCTATGCCCATTGGTTCAATGGTATAGATAATATAAAGTTGTTGGGGATTGTCTATTTCCAATCCTGTGCCGGGATTTCCAATCGCCACTAACGCATGTAAAAAGAGAGCCGCTGAAAGGAGTGCACAAATACCGTGTTTAGCCATAAGTCATAATGCTCTGAAGAGGTTTAGATTTAATATAACAAAAAAACGGCACCTAAAAATAGAACTGGGTTTCATATGTATTGTTATCTAGACCTTGAGTAGCAAGAGCATGCTAGTTAAGTAAGCAAATAGTTTTAATAAAAAAACAGTAATTTATATTATCGATAATTACTGACTAATGTTTGTCTCGATGACTTTTTACACCTTGATTACCAAGTTGAGTGTCAGAGTCTCTTGGGTCATCAAGTGTTGGGTCGTTTTTCTTGACCTCAGAGTCCATTAGCTTTTTAAATATGAATCCAACAACCACGACTAATAAAACGACAATGGCGACTATTGTAGATTTTTCCATCTTAAACCCTTTTAGTTAAAAATATTTCAAAGCGAATGGTTATGACATTACAGACATAAAAAAACCCCAACACGGTTAAGTATTGAGGCTTTTATATTTTGGTACCTAGGGCCGGAATCGAACCGGCACGGCCGTGAAGCCGAGGGATTTTAAGTCCCTTGTGTCTACCAATTTCACCACCCAGGCATCCGAGTATTATAACCGATGTTTTAATGACTTTTCAAAGTTTTTATCTTAGTTTTTCACGCGAGGCAGTGATATTGACTATTATATTTACAGATTTAGGTGGGAATGCTTATATTTAGGTGGCTAAATCTCATCTATTAAGTACAAGTTCTCAGTCGTTGAAACACTGATTATCGCCACTTTGGCAAGCTTAATAGGTAGCAGTTGATTTCCTGCTTAGTCTCCATGGGGGATCAAATTTGTACTGTTTCAGCCAATGGGGGAGGGCCTTTGCAAGCACTGATCTCTGTACGCAGTCATAGCCGATAGGGATTAGTACAATACCATGCGATGTTGTTTCAACGCCTTTCGCAATGACTTCTCGATTGAATGCTTTAGACAGTGAGATAATGCCTTCTACCAATGCTGAGTTATCTGGATTTATATTCATGTCTTTAACTTGAACTCACCTCAAAACATCATGCTTTGATTGGTCCTATTTCTACTTGGTACTAGTTTTTAGTCTCGTCATTTAATGTTATTTCAGACTTTGATTCCATCATGGAGACATCGAAAGGTTTGCTGTCCTCTCCGAAATAAATCGTGCTATGTGGGAATGGGATTTCGATATTAGATTCATCGAATACAAGTTTTACTCGTCTTAGAAATTCACGGCCTACAAACCATTGTTTAATAGGTTGTGTTTTAATTCGGCCTTTGATGACGACGGCAGAATCGCCAAGTTTATCCACACCAAATATTTCTGGTTGCTCAATAATAAAGTGTCCGTATTCATCGTCAGATTGCATTGTCTCTAGGACTTCCTCAATCTTGTTAATAACATTATCGGTATTTTCTTTATAGGCAACACCAATATCAAATACATAGGCTGACCAATCATTAGTCATATTGCTTAGTGAAGAAATATTGCCATTCTGGAAGTAGTGAACGATGCCTTGCAGATCTCTTAAAACGGTTGTTCTCATGGTGATTCTTTCTACTAGCCCTGCCGTGTTATTGATGATTGCAACGTCGCCAACACGAATTTGGTTTTCAAGAATCATAAAGAAACCAGAGATAAAGTCTCGCACCAAGTTCTGAGCACCAAAACCAATTGCTAGGCCCAAAATACCTGCACTCGCCAAGATCGGACCGATTTCAAGGCCCAGTTCTCTCATAATCACAAGTGTCATGGTTACCCAAAGAATGACTAAGACAATTTGTCTGAGTAATCGAACAATCGTCTCAATTCTTTTGGTGGCTTCTAATGCTGTTTCACCATTTTCAGACGCGTGATTTTCCCAGAAGCTCTCGAGTCTGAATAATGTTTTTTTAAGAATAACGCTCAGCGCCCAGCCAAGAAAAAGAACGAAAATGATACGAACTGAACTGTTCAGCACTGCAGTGTAATTAAGGTTTTCAATTAACTTTTGAAGTAGATCCATTGATAAACTCATAAGTTGGGTGATGTGAAAATGAAGTGTCTTTGAATCTGACACTGATAGCAGGTGAAAGTTTTCAAAATAGATGACTAGACAACCGATGTTGACTACTTAGCCTGAGGAAACACTATTTAACTTACCATCAGTGTGAGAAGCTTGCAAATTGAGATAGGCTCATGAATATATTAGTATCTAGGGCCGGAGTCGAATCGGCACAGGTGGAGAAATAATGACCTAGTCCTGAATATCCCCTACTGAAGCGACAACTGCTGAAGGCAGGTCAGACAGTGACGCTAGAGCAATTTCTTGAACCTGTTTAGATGGTAAGATCTTTCCTGTGACTTTTGATGGTAGAGCCCTAGTAGCCGTTGCTGATGCGACAACGGTTGGGTTATATCCCAAGCTAAAGGCACCTCGAGCAGTTGAACTTACACACATATGAGACATAAAGCCGGTAAGAATAAGGTTACTTATATCTGCCTGTTTCAGTAATTCATTCAATTCGGTTTGTACAAAAGAGTCTGGATAGTTCTTAGTAATTACTACTTCATTA
>NODE-19-length-55994-cov-12.1498_pt1 | contig 55994 bp, 52 predicted proteins | sample MGYA00139097_ERZ477577 | MGnify/ENA metagenome assembly ERZ477577
AAGCAAGTTCATTACAGCTCAAATACGAGCTTTAGAACAATCGACTAATTAACAGTAACGATAGCCGGGGCCTGTGCCCCGGCTATCGTTATTTACAGAGATAGAGAAATTATGGGATTCAAATGCGGCATCGTTGGCCTGCCCAATGTCGGCAAGTCGACCATCTTTAACGCGATCACCTCTGCTGGCGCAGAAGCGGCCAATTACCCTTTCTGCACCATTGAGCCGAATGTTGGGATCGTAACAGTTCCCGATCAGCGGCTTGATCAGCTGTCTGACATTGTCAACCCACAGCAGGTGTTGCCAACAGCCATGGAGTTTGTCGACATCGCCGGCCTGGTGAAAGGGGCGAGTCGCGGTGAAGGCTTGGGTAACCAGTTCCTTGGGCACATTCGTCAGGTTGACGCCATTGCCCATATTGTGCGCTGTTTTGAAGATGAGAATGTCGTGCATGTCGATGGCAGTATTGATCCAATGCGTGATGTTGAAGTGATACAGACCGAACTCAACCTGACTGATTTGGATACTGTTGAGAAGCGCATCAACCGTGTCGGCAAACAGGCAAAGAGTGGCGACAAGAAGATGCAGGAAGAAATGGCTATTCTGGAGAAGGTGCAAAAATGTCTCGACAGTGGACAGCCTGCTCGCAATGCCAACCTGAATGCTGAACAATGGGCCCCACTGGGTGAACTCTGCCTGATAACAGCGAAGCCGGTTCTCTATGTGGCGAATGTCTCAGAAGATGATCTTGCCGGTGAGCACCCATTTGTTGATCGTCTCAGGGAGCATGCTGCAAAAGAAGGGGCTGAAATCGTCATTATCTGCGGCAAAATAGAGTCAGAGATCGCCGAATTGGCAGAGGACGAGAAAACAGAATTTCTCGGTGAGCTCGGTCTTGATGAGTCTGGCCTTGATCGGATGATTCATGCTGGATACCGCTTGTTGGGTTTGATTACTTACTTCACTGCAGGGGTCAAAGAAGTGCGTGCGTGGACCGTCAGTGAAGGGGCTCGCGCTCCTCAAGCTGCCGGAGTGATCCATACTGATTTTGAGAAGGGCTTTATTCGCGCGGAGGTGATTGGTTACGAATATTTTATCTCTTCAAAAGGTGAAGCCGGTGCCAAGGAAAAAGGTCTGATGCGTCTTGAAGGCAAGGAATATCTTGTCAAAGACGGCGATGTCATGCACTTCCGTTTTAATGTCTAAACAAACGGTGGGCAGAGACTGGATCCAGAGACAGGATTCATTGACAACCCCTGTCTTCTGTTTTAATAAAATTCCGTTGCCTCGTGGTACGGGGTGTGGTAGAAAACAAAGTTCTTTAGAAGGAAGCATACAGGATGCTTCCGCTCCTTGCTCCGCCTGGCGGGGCTAATAACTCAAGAGGAGGTTTTATGCGAACCTACGAATCAATCTTCATCGTACACCCGGAAGTTATCGGGGACGATCAGACTGCCCTCATCGACAAGTACAAAACGATCTTGTCTGATCAGGGTGCTGACGTTCTTAAGTTAGAAAACTGGGGAACCCGGACACTGGCCTATCAGGTCAAGAAGCAGTCTAAAGGCTGCTTCGTTCTGGTGATCTTTGACGCCGAGCCGACTGTTATTGCCGAGTTCGAGCGCCGCATGCGCATCGACGAAAAGGTAATCAAGTTCCAGACCATTATTCTGGAAGGTGGTTACGAGGCGCCTCCTGTTGTTGAGGCTGCACCCGAAGAAGCCCCCGCAGAAGATGCTGAGGCGACCGAAAGTGCCACCGAAGCCCCTGCAGAAGCTGAAGCTGCTACTGAGGCATCAACAGAAGAATCCTAACATTCGAATCAACCTTAAGACGATGAAGAAGGAGATATAATCATGGCATATGAAGGAAATCGCAGCGGTGGACCTCGTCGGCGTTATGGCCGTCGCAAAGTTTGCCGTTTCTGTGCCGATAAGAAAGCAACAATCGACTACAAAGATATCCGTTCACTGCGTTACTTTATTTCCGAGCGTGGCAAGATTACTCCACGGAGGATTTCCGGTACCTGTTCGGATCATCAGAGAAAATTGACAGAAGCAATCAAGCGCGCGCGTAATATCGCGTTGCTGCCTTTCACCGCAAGCCACTCTCTCGAGAGAGGTTCATCGCAGCGCTAGCGCGATGATGATGCAGCGAGGACTTTACGTTGTTCTCGGCACGATAGCCGGGTATGCGTTGTTCGGAACCTTTGCCGCTCTGGGTTTTGCTGCTGTTGCAGTGAACCTCTTCACGCCTCTACCGGCAGCTTTTGTTGGTATGCGCGTTGGCTCAGCAGCCGCAGGTGTGACAGTTGCATTGACTGCACTCTTGGTACTGCTGACAGCGGATTCAGCTTCGTCCGTCATGTACCTGGTTCAGTTTGGTATTCCGGGTGTTGCGTTACCCTGGTTGTTAAACCGAGGGTTCGCTTGGGATAAGGCTGCAGTCACTGTTTTGTGGGCCATGGTCGCGGCGAGCATTTGCGGCTTGCTGGTTGTCTCAGCTGTCTCCGGCCAGTCGCCCCTGGTAACAGTCAGTGATCTGATTGGCAAGGAAATTGTCCAGACCACGACGATCATGCAGGATATGTTTGCTGACGCAGACCTTCCTGCAGCCCAGAAGCGTGAGGTAGGGCTGGCGATAGAGAATATGGCCAGCTTCCTGGAGAAGGCTTATCCGGGGATTTCGATCACCGTCAGTGGCCTTATGATCGTCGGCCTGATTTTTCTGCTGTCGCTGCTGGCACGAGGTCGTTACACTGTTCCGGGTAGAGCCTTTCCCGAGTGGAAATCACCTGAATGGCTGGTCTGGATACTGATAACTGCTGGTTTCCTGGTTGCATTTGTTGAAGGGATAGCTGGAACCTTTGCCCTGAACCTGCTGGTGATTTTATTGCCGGTTTACTTCCTGCAAGGTCTGGCTGTTATCGATTGTTTTTTTCGCCGCAAAGCTTTTTCGCCGATCATAAGAACTGTCGGCTACCTGCTGGTCACGTTGGTTAATCCGTTACCGATGGTAGTCACTGGAATTGGCGTGTTTGACTTGTGGGCTGATTTTCGCAAACCAAAAGAACCTGAATCATAAAGATTTTGGGAGGATAAAAAGATGGATGTCATTCTGACTGAAAATGTTAAAAATCTCGGGACCATTGGTGAAGTGGTTAAGGTCAAGCCTGGCTACGGCCGTAATTTCCTGGTTCCTCAGGGGTTGGCCGTTGAAGCGAGTGAGGCTAAGCTCAAAGAAGTTGAGCATCACAAGCGCCAGTTGAATCGCAAGGCTGAGAAGCTGAGCCAGGAAGCTGCTGACGTCAAGGCCCGGATTGAGGCTGTTGAGTGTACTTTTGTGCACAAAGCAAGCGAAGAAGGCAAGCTTTTCGGCTCGGTAACCTCTATGGAAATCGCTGAAAGTCTGGCTTCTCAGGGTATTGAAATAGATCGTCGCAAAATCCTGCTTGAGCAGCCGATTAAAGAGCTTGGTGAGCATGCGATTGATATCAAACTGAATGCTGGTGTTAATGCCATCGTTAAGATTAATGTTATCAGTGAAGATGCTCAGCCGGTCTCTGCAGATGTTCCTGCAGAGACTCCTGCAGAGACTCCTGCAGACGCTTAAGAGCAAAAGCTGTAACTGACTTCAGGGGCTTGCTCTCGTGCAGGCCCCTCTTTTCCCTTGAGGGCGAACGTGCAAGACCGCGCTGAACATCGCCTGCCACCCCAGAACCTGGAAGCAGAAATGTCTGTTCTGGGGGGAATCCTATTGGAGAACGAGGCCCTGAGCAGGGCTTTGGAATCTCTGCGTCCAGAAGACTTCTATCGAGCCTCCCACGGTAAAATCTTTAATGGGTTGATCGCTCTGTATGAACGCAATGAGCCCGCTGACCTGGTCACATTGACCGACATCCTGAAGACGCAGGATTCTCTCGAAGAAGTTGGCGGCAGCTCTTACCTGGCAACTCTTGTTGATTATGTGCCAACCGCGGCCAACATCACCTACTACTGTAAAATTGTTAAAGAGAAGGCCATCGCTCGTGAATTAATCAAGGTTGCGACCGAGATTGCCAGCAGAGGTTATGAGGGCGGTGAAGTTGAGACCTCTCTTGATTGGGCCGAAGGCGAGATCTTCAAGATCGCGAATATGAAGACCAAACAGTCTTATTATGCGACCAAGGATATCGTTAAGGACACGATCAAGACGATTGAAGGGCTTTACAGTCGAAAAGAGCTGATTACAGGTGTCCCGACCGGTTTCAAAGATCTCGACAATATGACTTCAGGTATGCAGGGTGGTGACCTGGTTATTGTTGCCGCGCGACCTTCTATGGGCAAAACTGCTTTCTGTCTCAATCTTGTCGAATACGCGTCCATGCATTCCAGTAAACCCGTTACTTCACTGGTCTTTTCGTTGGAGATGAGCAAGGAACAGCTCGTCCAGCGTCTGCTTTGTTCGGTCGCTCGTATTGAGTCCGGACGCGTTCGAACCGGCAAACTGGCTCAGTCTGAATTTCCTACCCTGGTCAATGCGGCCGGGATTATCGCTGAAGCTCCGATCTATATCGATGATACCCCCTCCATCAGCGTTCTGGAGGTTCGTGCCAAGTCTCGTCGTCTTAAAGCGGAAAACAATCTTGGCCTGATCGTCGTTGATTATTTGCAGCTGATGACTGGTAAGAACACTGAAAACCGTCAGCAGGAGATCTCAGAGATCTCACGTTCTCTGAAAGCTCTGGCCAAAGAGCTCGATGTGCCAGTCATCGCTTTATCGCAGCTAAATCGTTCGCTTGAGAGTCGCACAGACAAGCGACCTATTCTTTCTGATTTACGTGAGTCGGGTGCGATTGAGCAGGATGCCGACGTCATTATGTTCCTCTATCGTGAGACGGTATACTGCGACGCCTGTAAGAAGCGCGACAACAGCTGTGGAGAGAATCACGAGCGCAACGCCGAGGTGATTATCGGTAAACAGAGAAACGGGCCACTTGGGGTCGAACAGTTGACTTTTCTCGGGGAGTTCACGCGTTTTGAGAGCAAATCGGAACGTAGTGATGATTATGCAGCTTGAAGCCGGCCAGAAATGGCCGGCTTTTTTGCTGGATGCTTACTCCTGAGATTTTTAAGGAAGTTGTAGTCCCAATGTCTCCAGTTTGACTTCGAGCTCCTTCGCTTCTCTTGATTTCTTGCCGTCCTTCAAGCTGACCCAGCCATGTTCTTTTAGCCACTCTTTTGCCGCAGGTTGATCCTGTGCAATCAGCAACCTCATAAGTTCCGTCTCTGGTCCGGAAAGTCGCATGGCGTTCAATCTGTAGTCTCTGAAGGCCTCCCAGACAAAAGGAACCCAGCGGGCGACGATTTCTTCTCCGATCACTGTTGCATATTGACGGATTTCGGTTTGCGCATGGCTGTCCATACGCAGCATGAGAAAGTGCAGGAGGTTGTGCAGGTCAATCGACCAGTAGGCTTCCGTGTAAGTCGAGAGGGGGAGGTCTTTACGGGCTTGCTCGCGAGCCACTCCCGATTCAATCCGCGATTGGTATAAATCTCTCGCGGATTGGTGAAAATTCGCCTCGCTGATGGTCAACTCCTTGCCCAGGTCGAGATCAAGGAAGCCTTCGCTGCCTTGCTTATTCAGAGTCGTCTGGAGACGCCATTCTCCGGGCAGGGTCCCCTGCTGGTCGGAGATTGCCTCAGAGTAACGTGTGCTGTACTCATTGACTGATGCGGTACGATGACGTATCCACTGACGCCAGCAGTCCATCGGCACACGGATATGCAGCTTGAGCTTGCACATCTCGAAAGGGGTTGTGTGTGCGTTGCGCAGCAGATATCGAATCAAACCACGGTCTTCATGGACCTGTTTTGTTCCCGCTCCGTAGGACACTCTTGCCGCCTGCACGATTGCGGCATCATCGCCCATATAATCGATGATCCTTACGTGGCCATGATCCAGGACCGGAAAGCTTTTCCCCAGAATCTCGTCGAGAGCTGCCACGCTGGCGCGCTTGATATTGGTTTCTTGCATTTGATCTCCCTTTCGTGTGTGCCATCCAAACCCGACGCGCCGGGCAGCCCTGTACAATCACTCAAGGCAACGAGGGCGCTCGGTGCTGTTGCGTTGATAATGGATATGATTGAACCCTGAATATTCTGAGCTGCTGAGAACTCTCCAGTCATCAAGATCGAAAGGCGGGAAATGGATGTCGCCCGCTGCGTTTTCATCGACCCAGGAAATATGTAGTTCGGATGCAATCGGTAAGGATTTTTTGTAGAGCTCTGCTCCGCCGATCACGAAGATCGGCTGCCCATGACGGGCGGCCTCAGCAAGGCCTTCGATAAAGCTGCTGCAGACTTGTACGCCTGTTATGGTTAATGGTGCTCGACTCAAAACAATATTGTGGCGTCCCTGGAGTGGCCGGCCTATCGACTGATGGGTTTTGTGGCCCATGATGACCGTTTTCCCGAGGGTCTTGCGTTTGAATAGCTGTAAATCCTCTGGAAGATGCCAGGGCAAGCCCTGTTGGGTGCCAATGACCCGTTCGCTGGTCATGGCGACAATAATCGATACTGTCGGTAAGCTTTTAGTCTTTTGGTTGCTAATTGGCTGTTGCATAGCCATTAAGATAGCATTGCATGGACCGGAGATAAAGTAGAGAAGGAAACCAAAACGGCGCTCAGTCATTGAGCGCCGTTTTGAAGTTTTGACCTGTTGAATGATACGGCTAGTTACGTTTCGCCGTGATATTGAGAGTCTGGATCTTCTTGCGCAAAGTGTTGCGGTTGATTCCGAGGACTTCTGCGGCCTTTACCTGGTTGCCGCGTGTCTTTTCCAGAACAATGTTGATCAAAGGGCGTTCCATCTGGTGCAGCACCATTTCGTAAAGATTGTCCATATCCTGAAGGTCGATTTGCGTGAGGGAGCTCTGTAGCTTCTGTGTGATCAATGCCTCTAGCGATGTGCCATTGCCGCTGGAGCCTTGTGCCGACGTCAGGTCGGGAAAGTCTGCGGCGTTGAGAAGCGCATCGGGCGAGAGCAGGGAGGCTCTCTGGATGGCGTTCTCAAGCTCGCGAACGTTGCCTGGCCAATCATAGCTGCAAAGCAGGTCCATCGCTTCTTTCGCAAAGCCGTTTGCCGGACACGCATATTCCTGATGGGCTTTGGCCAGGAAATAGTCTGCCAGGTTTGGGATGTCTTCGCGACGATCACGTAGTGCGGGGAGCTCAAGTGGAACCACATTCAGGCGGTAGTAGAGGTCTTCACGAAACTCTTTCTGTTGCACTTTGCTCTTAAGGTCCTGATTGGTCGCTGCAACAATACGGGTGTTGATTTGAATCGTTGTGTTGCCTCCGGTGCGGGTCACTTCTTTTTCTTGCAGGACTCTTAACAGTTTGGCTTGCAACTCCAGAGGCATGTCACCGATTTCGTCAAGGAAGATAGTGCCGTCATTGGCCTGTTCGAATTTGCCGATCTTCCTTTCTGTTGCGCCGGTAAAGGCGCCTCTTTCATGGCCGAACAGTTCGCTTTCAAGGAGCTCTCCAGGGATCGCGGCGCAGTTGAGTGCAATGAAAGGTTTACCAAGGCGGGGGCTGTTGAAATGAATTGCCCTGGCGATCAATTCCTTACCGGTACCACTTTCGCCGTAAATGAGAACCGTTATGTCTGATGGCGCTATTTTGCCGAGTGTTTTGTAAATTTTCTGCATTGGCTGGCTCTGACCGATAATCGTCCTCTCCAGCTGATAATGATCTTTGATCTCCTGTTTAAGAACAGACACTTCGGCAGAGACCTTTGACGCCTTCTGCGCCTTGAAGATGATGGCATCCAGTGCGTCGAGGTCAAAAGGCTTGGTCAGGTAATCGTAGGCGCCGCGTTTCATTGCTTCCACGGCATTCTTCATGGAGGATTCTGCCGTCATGATAACGATCAGCGCTTGTGGGCACTCTTCCTGAAACTTGCTTAAGAGCTCTAATCCGGTGATGCCTGGCATTTTTATGTCGAGGACCGCCAGGTCATAGCTCTGCTTTCTGCTCATCAGCAATGCTTCTTTGCCGTCTTTGGCCAGATCAACCTGGTAGCCTTGTTTGGTTAAGGATTTGGAAAGCACCCAACGGATGCTCTCTTCGTCATCCGCAACCAGAATTCGTTTGATCGACATGTGTGACACTCCTTAAAACGGTTCAATAACCCAAAAAAATGTTTAACGCAGAGTCGCAGAGAACGCAGAGGAAAAGCTTTTAGTTAATGGACAGGATCTCAAATCTGATCTTCAGCTTTGCGTCTCTGCGTCTTTGCGTTTATAAAAGTTTAAGCTCTTTAGCCTTTGTTATTAAGTTGTAGGTCAGTAAGCAGTATCGTTACCGGCGTAGCGGCAATGAAACTGTCATAGTGGTCCCCTCATCAGGGGTACTCTCAATTTTCAGCAGGCCATTGTGGTCTTCAATAATTTTTTGAGAAATAGCCAGACCCAGGCCACTCCCTTTGATCTTGGTGGTGAAGTAAGGCGTGAAGATGCGCTCCATTTCCTCGGCGGCAATGCCGCAGCCGGTATCGCGGATCGTAATGTCCACCATGGGTGATGAGCGTCTGCCCGGACCGGTCATATGGTAGCTCGAGGCGATCCTCGTTTCGATCGTAACTTCGCCATCATGGGCTATGGCCTCACGCGCATTCTTTATGAGGTTCAGGAAGAGCCGGGTCAACAGGTTTTCGTCTCCTCGAACCGGCGGAATGCTGGGGTCGAATCTTAAAGTAAACTTTGTGTTCTGGTTACGGGCTGCTTCTCGTTGCAATAAAACGATATCGTCAAGAATTTTGGCCAGGTCGACTTCAGCAAATTCGGGTGTGCGTGGATTGCCCAGTTCCATGAGCTCTTCAATGATGAAATTAATACGATCCACTTCTTTGACCATGATTTGCGTGTAGTCCTGCAGAGAATTTCCTTCCGGCAGCTCCATGGCAAGAAGTTGGGCGGCTCCCTTAATGCCTCCCAGCGGGTTCTTGATCTCGTGTGCCAGTCCTGCGGCCAGGGTCCCAAGAATCGACAGGCGGTCAGCCCGCCGGAGGGTCCCTTCCAACTCCTTGATACGGGACAGATCACGGATGATCATCACCGCCCCGTCCTGATCGCCACGATTGGTATAGATCGGAGCTGCGTAGGCATTGACCGGCAGGGGGAAAGCATTAGCCCTGTGCAGGTAGAGACCCTCGTCGTCGGTGATGGAGCGGCTTTCGTTGAGGGCCACTTTGATCAGGTACAGGAGTGTCTCCTGATCTTTGAAAAGGGCTTCGTAGTGCTGGCCGGCCATTTGTCTGGAAGAACGCTCCATGAGCGCTTCAGCAGCCGGATTGAAGAGTGTGATGCAGCCTTCCTGATCAAAGGCAATGACTGCACGGTCTATGTTCTCCAGGATCCTGCCGTAGAGAGTAGAGCCGGTATCAGGGGAAGGTTCACGGCTAATCATCTTTGGGCATCACTCCCGAGTGAAGAGGTAAAAAAGTTATCGAGCAGGGTGCTCATCTCGTTAATTGTTCGTGTCTGGTTGATACCGGAGCGAAAACCCGCCGAGTTCTCCATCCCTCGGACATACCAGCAGAGGTGCTTGCGCATATGGCCCAGTGTTTTTTGCGGGCCGAATGTTTCCAGGCAAAGCTCCAAATGCTCTTTGGCAACGGCAAAACGCTCTTCTGTGCTCGGCTGGGTTTCCGGCTTGTCTGCGAGCAGTTCAAGGGCCTGTTGAATGATCCAGGGGTTGCCATATCCGCCACGACCGACCATGACCGCATCACATCCAGTCTGCTCAAACATGGTTTTAATACACTCTGCAGAAAAGAGGTCTCCGCTGCCAATAACCGGTATGGAGACAGCCTTTTTTAATGCTTTTATCTGCGTCCAGTCGGCGGACCCACCGAACATCTGAGAGCGTGTGCGTGGGTGCAGAGTGATGGCATCTACGCCTTCTTCAGCGGCGATACGGGCAATTTCGGTAAAGTTGACTGAATCGTGGTCCCAGCCAGACCTGATTTTGACTGTCAGCGGTCGCGTTGTTGCGCGACGCACCGCAGCGACGATGCGTGCGATCTTCTTCGGTTCACGTAGAAGGGCGCTGCCTGCCCCGGAGCGGATAACCTTACGGACTGGACAACCGAGGTTGAGATCGATCAACTCACCATATTCTTCCACCTGCTCGGTCGCTTCAGCAAGTCTGTCCGGAGTGTCTCCGAAGAGTTGCACTGCCAGGGGGTGCTCTTCCGGAGAGGACTGGAGGAGCTTCCGGGTGGCTTTCCCGCTGTAGAAGAGGCCATTAGCGCTGATCATTTCAGAATAGACCAGTGCGGCGCCATGGCGCTTCATGATGAGCCTGTAAGGCAGGTCAGAGATGCCCGCCATAGGCGCAGAAAAGATGGGGTTCTTGAGTTTGAGGGAGCCGATATACATGAATTTATGCCTATTTTTTGGGCATTTTAGCATGGCGAAGTTGTAATGCAAAAGATAAATGTCACCGTATGGAAAAAAGAAATCGCATACTGTATACAAAATCGGCTTGACAGTTCAGGGGTGACTTGTTAGAACGTTATTTGGAAATGATAAAGGGTAAACTATCACAAGCATGATTTACTCTTTGTCGGCTCTAATTATTCTTCCTGCCGCATTAATCTTCCTCAGGTGCGGGTTCAATGCACCAAATGTCGATTTGTTGGCGGGATGATTTGTCATTTGACAGTTAGTTGTTAGGAAAACAAGGGACAGTTTTACTCTGGTGGGCCTTCTGACCCGCCACCATATCATTTCCCAAAGGAGAGAGAATTATGTCTACACTGAAAAAAGTTCTGAGTCAGAAAATTGATGCACATCGCCCCCGGACCACCAAGCTGGTCAAACAATGCGGTGATGTGAAATTGGGTGATGTTACCATCGCTCAGGCTATCGGTGGTGCCCGTGGCGTCAAGTGCCTGGTAACCGATATCTCTTACCTCGACCCCTTCGAAGGTATCCGTTTCCGTGGTTTGACCATTCCTGAGACCTTTGATGCTCTGCCAAAAGTTCCCGGTAGTGAATATCCTTTCGTCGAAGGTTTCTGGTTCATGCTTCTGACCGGTGATGTTCCGACCATGGAGCAGACCCTTGAGGTTGTAGCAGACTGGAAGAAGCGTGCAGAAGTTCCTCAGTACGTTTATGACGTTCTGAATGCCCTCCCTGATGATGCTCATCCTATGGCCATGTTCTCCTCCGCAGTTCTCGCCATGCAGCGCGACTCTGTTTTTGCTCAGAACTACCGCGATGGCAAGTTCAACAAGATGACCTGCTGGGAAGACATGTACGAAGATTGTAACAACATGATGGCCAAGCTTGGTCCGATCGGCGCATACATCTACAACAAGAAGTATCGCAACAACGATCAAATTGCTGCTGATCCGAACCTCGACATGGGCGGCAACTTCGCTCATATGATCGGCCAGAGTGATGATTACAAGGATGTGTCCCGGATGTACTTCATCCTCCACTCTGATCATGAGTCCGGCAACGTCTCTGCCCATACGACTCACCTGGTTGCTTCGGCCTTGTCCGACGCCTACTACGCATACAGTGCTGGCCTGGGCGGCTTAGCTGGTCCTCTGCACGGTCTGGCAAACGAGGAAGTTCTCCGTTGGACCCAGAACTTCATGGAAGAGCTTGGTGGTGAAGTTCCGACCGAAGAGAAGCTCAAGGAAGCTCTCTGGGCAACTCTGAACAGCGGTCAGGTTATCCCGGGTTACGGCCATGCCGTTCTCCGCAAGACCGACCCTCGCTACACTTCTCAGCGTGAGTTCTGCATGAAGACCGAAGGCCTTAAAGACTACCCATTGTTCCAGTTGGTCCGGATGATCTTTGAAGTTGCTCCTGGTGTCCTCACCGAGCACGGTAAAGCCAAGAACCCCTGGCCAAATGTCGACGCACAGTCCGGCGTTATCCAGTGGTACTACGGTGTTACCCAGTACGAGTTCTACACCGTTCTGTTCGGTATCGGCCGCGCACTTGGCTGCCTCGCCAACATCACTTGGGACCGCGCTCTCGGCTACGGCATCGAGCGTCCTAAGTCGGTTACGACTGCAATGCTGGAAGAAGCTGCTGGTATCTAATCCAACAGTAACTATGCAAACTAAAAAGGGGTGCCTCGCGTGGCACCCCTTTTTTTGTGATTTGCTTTTTGATTGAAATTAGTAACCGAAAGACAATACTCAAGTAAAATGTGTTTATTCAATCTTCCCACTGACCCGACCTCAGCCAAGAGTTCATACTGATGTCCGTGTTTTAACATGGGGAATACACCCTGACTCGGCTTTTGAACAACCAGAAGGTGTATTACTTCAATAGATCATCGTTTACTGTTCGCTTAATTTGCATTGAGATTAGTTGTAATTCAGTATGTTATGCGTGAAATTTACGTGTTCTTTGTGACTTCTGGCGTATACCTTAATAAGGGCACACTGTTTGCTTGTGTTAATAAACATCAGCTTATTGCTTTATTAAGGTGGGGGCCTTTATGGAAGCTTCAGTGTGGCACAAAAGATTAATCTACCTCATTTTTGCCCTGTCCGGCTGCTGTGCGTTGGTCTATGAAATTCTCTGGTCAAAGTATCTCTCGCTAACCTTCGGCAACACCATGATTGCGGTCAGCGTGGTTGCAGCGACCTTCATGGCGGGCCTGGCGCTTGGTAGCTTTCTCCTTGGTCGTTATGCCGATCGAGATGCGAACCTGCTTAAAACATATGCCCTGCTTGAAATCGGAATTGCTATAACGGCGCTGCTTTTCGTGCCGACCCTGAGTGTCGTCGAGCACCTTTACGCCTACTGGGTACAACACCTGCCGAACTTCCCTTGGTTAACTACCTCTATTCACATTCTCTTCTCCGCCATGCTTCTGCTGCCACCGAGCATCTGTATGGGGGGAACTTTTCCCCTTATGTGCCGATTTTTCGCCCGACGAAAATCGGGAGCACAGATTGGCAGACTCTACGCGCTCAACACCTTAGGCGCAACCTTAGGGACCTTCTCGGCCGGGTACCTTCTGATTCCGACCCTTGGACTTTCGCGCACCGGTTTTTTAGCAATCTTCGGCAATCTCGCTATTGCTGGTATCTGTTTCGCTCTGTCGAAAAAGTATGGTGCTGTCGATGCTGATGGTAATGCAGATGAGATAATGGTTTCTCAGCATCTGGATTTAGCCAAACACCGGCCAATCCTGATTGCTGTTGCCTTGATCGGTTTCTTGAGCCTCGGCTACGAGATTCTCTGGACCCGGGTATTGTTGCTGTTCCTTGGCAATACGAGTTATGCCTTCTCGATGATGCTGAGTGTTTTTCTGGTCTGCGTCGCTATCGGTGGTTACCTTTATGCTTCCCTCAGTAACCCCGAGATGAACGAGAGAAAAGTCTTTCTGGTCCTCAGTTTGATGATGAGTGTGTCTGTCCTTTTGACTGCTCCTTTCTACGACAACTTGGCACATCTGTTTCAGTTTGCTCATGAAGTCTCAGGTGAGAACTGGTGGCTCCTTACGCTGCTCTCGTTTGTGATCGTTTCCTTCGTCATTGGCCTGCCGACAATCCTCTCTGGTGCATTACTGCCTGCCGCAGTGGCCATCATAGACCCTGGCAAAAAGCACACCGGCCAAGGGGTTGGAATGGTGGTTCTTCACAATACTACAGGTGCTGTTTTGGGAAGTCTTGTCGCTGGCTTTATCTTGGTTCCAGCTTTTGGCTTATTGAACAGTTTTACATATTTGGCGGTCGTCAATCTGATCATGGTGTTCATCCTTGCCTTGCATTTTCGTCAAAGGGGGGTGTTGGGTCGAGTGGTTCCGTCTGTCGCTATCGCTGGAATCCTCCTTGTCTTTATACCAATGTCGTGGGACGCAAAACTGATCAATAGCGGAGTCTACTGCTACGCTTCGAAATACGCCAAGATGGGTGGCATGGAGAGTGTCCTCGCCAGTGAAAGAATCCTTGAAGTCATTGAAGGGCGTGATTGTACTGTGGCGGTACATGAGAGTGTCGGGGGGGACTTCCGTTTCTTCTCAGTGAACGGCAAAACCGATGGCGGCACAGGCGGCGATATGTCCACTCAGTTTCTGATCGGGCAAATTCCCCTGATGTTGCACCAGGCACCGAAAGATGTACTGGTTATTGGTCTCGGCACAGGATTGACACTTAATGGGATGAGCTCTCACCCGGTTGAATGTATCAATTGCGTTGAAATTTCGCCTGAGGTGGTTAAAGCAGAAAAATACTTCAAAGAGTTCAACGGCAATGCGCTTGCTGAACCGAACGTCAATCTGTTTGTTGCTGATGGACGGAATTTACTGTTTACCAATCCTAAAAAGTACGATGTTATCGTCTCTGAGCCCTCCAATCCCTGGCAGAGCGGCAACAGTAACCTGTTTACGGATGATTTTTATCAGATCGCTGTCGATCGACTAAAAGAAGGAGGGTTGTTCTGTCAATGGATCGGTCTCTATGACATTACTGTGGACAACTTGCAGATTGTCAGCCAGACCTTTCTCCATAATTTTCCTCGTGCTCTCGTATTCAAATCGGGTTCCGACCTTATTCTGATCGGTTCATCGTCCCCGCTCAAAATCGACTATCAACGAATGAAAGACCGTTTCTCCAACAAGAAAATTGCCGAGATTATGCGCAGTATAAACCTCCGGACACCGGGGGACTTGATTGCCAAACATTATCTTTTCGACGAAGAGACCCTGGCGTCGCTTGCCGGCAACGCCATACTCAATACCGACGATCTGCCGACACTTGAATATTCGGCACACCACAATATTGGCGATAAGACTCTCGGTGCCTTTCAGATGGATAATATGGCGGCTATCAATGAAACCATTCCTTCAAAGACCATGCTTCCTGTGCGCAACCTTGGTTCCAAAAAACAGTCTGTAGCACTGGCCTTAAGAGAGATTGGGGCCGGATACGCAATGGTCGGTTCAAATGCCATTGCAAAACATTTCATGGCTAAGGCTGCGTCAATCGACTAGCTTAAACAAGCACTTCTTATTCGGCAGAAGAATGTCAGCCCCTGATGACAATATAAAACTTTCCTCGTGAACCGCATAAAGTTCACAGGAAAGAAGCTTCTCGACGAACAATATCCAAGGTGGATTTTCTTCCGTTTAGCCCCACAGCTCGGCCAGAGTATAAGGTGAACCTTCCATCGTCCAGAATTCGCCATTGACATAACGAAAGCCCCTCTCCAGTTTTGCTAGTTCCGCCATCTCCTGATTGCCGAGCTTAAGGTTTGCTGCATCAAGGTTTTCAGCAAGACGACCCGGGTTGGTCGATTTAGGTATTACCGAAGTGCCACGTTCAATGGCCCACTTGAGTAGAACTTGTGCTGCATTGCAGCCATGAGCCTGGGCGATATTCACGACGGTCGAATTCTCAAGCAAGCTGGGTTCGTTTGCAGCCTTCATGGCTTCAGGCCGGTCCCCTGAGCCCAGTGGCGAATAAGCCGTCAGGTAAATATTGTGCTTCTTGCAATAGTTCAGCATCTCCTCCTGTTGCAGGTAGGGATGCAACTCGATCTGGTTCACCTCCGGTCTGATTTTTGCGCTGCTTAGCGCTTCGATTTTCTTGATGCTGAAGTTGGAGACACCGATGTGTTTGGCCAGTCCACTCTCAACGCAATCTTCCATGCCTGCCCAGGTTTCATTTAATGGCATTTCTGCCAGGCTGAAAAAATCATCGGCTTTTCTCGGAAAAATAACATCTGGCCGTGTGGCCACCGGCCAGTGAATCAGATAAAGGTCGAGATAGTCCAGGCGCAGATCGGCGAGAGTTTTTTTCAGGGCGATTGAAACCTCTTCTCTTGCGTGAGCATTGTTCCAGAGTTTTGATGTGATCCATAGCTCGTCGCGTTTAACCAGCCCGGTTTGTAGTACTTCTTGGAGTGCTTTACCGATTTCTGCTTCGTTACCGTATATTGCGGCGCAATCGATATGCCGGTAACCGATTCTGACCGCTTCCTGAACAGCTTTACCAACGTCCCCTGGCTCTGCTTTCCATGTGCCCAGGCCGAGGATCGGCATCTTGTCGTTATTATTGAATGTGAGTGATTGCATGGTTGGAAACTCCTGTCGTCTGAGTCGTTTAAGATGCGTTTTTTGTCTCTGTGAGGACAACTGTATCAGGATTTTCTGTGCGTGCCAGAGGCATTTACCTTGTTCTGTCTCTCTTTCGCTGACGTGACACTTAATTGTCTGAACAGATGAAAAGTGAGTATACTGTCAGATGCATCCAATCAAAACTAAGGTCTTGCCCTGATGAGTCCCTTTAACCTTTACAATAATTTTCCTCTTTTGCGCTTTGATCAACCCTGGTCAGTAGAAAAGTTTGCCGGCAAAGGTGAGCTCGACAAGCAAGTGACCTTTGACGAACTCTTGCTGGAGAAGGTTGGTCGTGGCGAAATTGGGCCTTGTCTTTATATCAACAGCACTCCCCGTTGCCTGGTCGCGACAGTCAGGGAATCTCGTATGTCCAACTTTGAAGCAGCGCAACAGGTTTTAGCTGCTCAAGGGTGGCCGGTCGTCGTGCGTTGTACCGGTGGATCCTGTGTGCCACAGGGCCCGGGTGTTATCAACCTCGCCGTGATTCATCCCAAGGTTAAAGGCTGGCATCTCGAAGATGGTTATCAGATGCTCTGTGCTCTCCTACGAGAGTTTCTCGCAGGATATGACCTCGATGCAACCACCGGTGAAGTCCCGGGTTCTTTTTGTGACGGCAACTACAATTTACAAGTCGCCGGTCAGAAACTGGTGGGGACGGCTCAGCGCTGGGCTGGCGGTAGCCGGGAGAGTGCCGCGGTGCTTGCTCATGCCTGCCTGCTGGTAGACATGGACCTGGTGGAAGCGACGGAAAAAATCAACTCCCTTTACAGACTCTGTGATAATCCGCAACAGTTCTTACCTCAAGCGTGTACAACCCTGCGCGATTGTTTGCAGCCGCGGACCCTGCAAACGACAGAGGCTTTTGTGGCGGAAGTCGATCAACGCCTGCTCATGATGGCTAAGGGATTCTTCAACATCTCAAGTTAACTGCTCTTTCGTAAAACCTCTTCGATTGATCCTTCTCGTCAGAAATCTCTTCTTTCCTCGTCTTTCTTGTCACAGCCACTGCTTATCGCCCGAACAAATATGGACCTTTAACAAAAATAAAGGCACGGCAAAATCAGGCTATTCATTAACGCAAAGGCGCGGAGACGCAGAGAGCCATAGTTAGAAGTGAGCCATTTTTATAAGTTTTAAGAGTTTTTTCTCTGCGCTCTTTGCGACTCTGCGTTAAATATTGTTTTGGGTTATAGCTCCGACAAAATACCATATACCGCATAGGATAAAGATTTACAGACATGGTTGATTATTAGCTTGCCACCAGTCTGTGAGATGACTATAGTCGGCGTCTTTTGCCCGCTTCCCCGTTCTGATCCAATCCCTTAAGGAAAATTGATGTTCGAGTTTCTCGTTAGAAAAAGTACGTCCTGTAAAGATGATCTCCTTTCCGGCTTGACTGTTGCCTTGGCCTTGGTTCCAGAAGCGGTTGCTTTCTCCTTTGTTGCCGGTGTCGACCCTCTGGTCGGACTTTATGCAGCATTTATGGTTGGTCTGATCACCGCTGCCATTGGTGGTCGTCCAGGGATGATCTCTGGCGCAACGGGGGCGCTGGCCGTAGTGATGGTCGATCTGGTCGCAGAGCATGGCATTGAGTATCTCTTTGCCACGGTGGTGCTGATGGGTATTATTCAAGTTGGCGCCGGAGTCTTGCGCCTCGGTAAATTTATTCGTTTGATTCCCCACCCGGTCATGCTCGGTTTCGTCAATGGCCTGGCGATTATCATCTTTCTCGCTCAACTCAACCAGTTCAAGATTGCCGATGCCGGCGGCGTCATGCAGTGGATGTCTGGTTCTTCGCTCTACCTGATGCTCGGTTTGGTGCTTTTAACAATGGCCGTGATTTACTGCTTGCCTAAGTTGACCATGGCTTTCCCCTCAGCTCTGGCGGCAATCCTGGTGGTGACTGCACTGGTTCATGGTCTCAATCTTGACACCAAAACTGTTGGCGATCTTGCCTCGCTGTCCGGTGGTTTACCTTCCTTTCATATCCCGATGGTGTCTCCCGGTTGGGACAGTTTTATGATTATCCTTCCCTACGCCGTGATCCTTGCCGCAATCGGCTTGATCGAATCGCTGATGACCCTCACACTGATCGACGAGGTGACCGAGACACGTGGTCGTGGAAATAAAGAGTGTATTGGACAGGGCGTTGCCAACATGGTCACTGGCTTCTTCGGCGGCATGGGCGGCTGCGCGATGATCGGCCAGAGCATCATCAATATCAACTCAGGTGGTCGTGGCCGTCTCTCTGGCATTACTGCCGCACTTTCTCTCCTCTGTTTCATCGTCTTTGCTTCGAGTCTGATTGAGATGATTCCCGTGGCCGCGCTGATCGGTGTCATGTTCATGGTGGTGGTCGGTACCTTCGCCTGGTCGAGTCTGCGTATCCTGCACAAGATTCCCCTCAGCGACGCCCTTGTCTTGGTGTTGGTTTCGGCAGTGACTGTCTTTACCGATCTGGCGATTGCGGTCGCAGTTGGTGTGATCGTTTCGGCGTTGGTGTTCGCCTGGCAGAACGCCCGGCGTATCTATTCGGATATTTCCACGGACGAAGAGGGCACGAAAACCTACCGGCTCAACGGTCCGCTCTTCTTCGGTTCGGTCCGCTCCTTTCACGACCAGTTCACACCGGGCGAAGATCCCGATGAGGTTGTTATTGATTTCCGTGGCTCGCGGGTCTGTGATCACTCGGGGTTGGAGGCTGTGAGCAGCCTCACGGAACGATACCTGAGCCAGGGTAAGAAACTTCGTCTCAAACACCTTAGCGCCGAGTGTCGCTCTTTGCTGGAAAATGCCGGTAGCATGATTGAAGTGAACGTGATCGAAGATCCGCGCTACCGTGTGGCTGTAGATGAGTTAGCCTAAGCTACAAAGCTTTTCCATGATCAATACACAAAAACAAAGGGCAGCCAATTGGCTGCCCTTTGTCGTGATATCTACCTTCAGCTCAGCCGCAAGATTCACTGGTAAAATTCTCCATTGATTTCACCGCCTCTTTGCCCTCATCGCAGTAGCAATGCGGCGCACGTGATGCTTTGCGCTGGTCATTCTCAACCTGAACATCGAAATCAACCAGCACGGGCAGATGATCTGAAAAGGGTATCTGAGGGATATGAAAATCTTTGACCGTAATCCCTTTGCTGTGGAGGACAAAGTCCAGGTGCCGCCGAGGATTATTGCTGGGGTAGGTTGGCAAATTGTCAACGTTGGCGTTTTGCAGCCCTGTTGCTGCGAGAAACAGGTCTATCTCTTTCTCACCCCAGAGCATGTTGAAATCTCCTGCGACCACGCAGGGCCGTTCGGTCTGCTTGACCAGGTCATAGAGTGCGTTCAGCTGCTGATGCCGAACCTTCCCGCCCAAGGCCAGGTGGACCAGGTACACCACCATATGTTCGAGCTCCAGCTCGATCACCAGCCGTTTCATGCCGTGTTTGAAGAAGTGGAAAGTCTCGTTGCGGATGCGATCGCGGGCCAGAAACGCATTCCCCTGTTTCCTGACTACGGGCACATGTCTCCAGAAGGAGCTTTGTCCGTACTTGATCGAATGCGAGTGATAATGGCCCAGAGATTCAGCCATCTGCTCTGCCTGATTCTTCCAGCCCGTACGATATGAACCGTGATCGACTTCGATCAGGCCGATAAGGTCAGGCTCCAGACCCTGCAGAAAAGATGTGATTTTTGCCAGGTTCTTGCGTGAAGAGCGCAAGTGATTATGCATCCTGGGGCCGGTTCCGTAGCGCATATTGTAAAGTAAGAATCTCATAATGACCTCTGATTTTATTAAAGCACTATCGCGGCAGAACTCAAGGGGGGCATTGATATTACTGATGGGATCATGCAATCAAAAAAATGTGTCTTACTCCTCGAAGCTTGCTTCGTTAATAGTGTAAACAACTTCACCACCCGTTCGCTTCTCTCATTTGAGCCACAGAGGGCACAGAGAAAGCATGGAAAGTCATTGTCTGTCTCACTGCCCTATGTGACTCTGTGGTGAAAGATTGTTGGCTGGTTTAGCTTCTTTGCTGACTGCTCCTTCGTAGAGTGCAACGAGGTGATTCATAAGTTGTGCTCTGAAGGGGTCGTAATGCTACTATCTTTAAAGAGGAAGGCCTTTAAAAAGGAAGGCCCTTAAAAAGATTTCTGTTCCACCTGATCGTTACATACAGGAGTTACATTGAAGCAGCGCAAGATCGTTCATGTCGATATGGACGCCTTTTATGCCGCCGTTGAACAACGGGACAATCCGCAGCTGCGCGGCAAGCCGGTGATCGTCGGTGGCGACCCAGGCTCCCGGGGGGTGGTGGCGACCTGTTCCTACGAAGCGCGTCAGTTCGGCATTCATTCGGCCATGTCTTCTGTGCGGGCTTATCGGCTTTGTCCTCATGCCGTTTTTGTCAGGCCGCGTTTCGAGGCTTACCGTAACGTCTCCCTACAGATCCGTGAACTGTTTCACGAGTACACCGACCTGGTCGAGCCCCTTTCCCTCGATGAAGCCTTCCTCGATGTCACCGAGAACAAGCCGGGCATCGAGTTCGCAACCCAGGTTGCACGCGAAATCCTGTTTGAGATCCGCAAGCGCACGGAACTGACGGCCTCTGCCGGAGTCTCCTACAACAAGTTCCTCGCCAAGGTGGCCTCCGATATCAACAAGCCGGCCGGGTTGACTGTGGTGACTCCTGAACAGGCGGAAGCTTTTATTGCCGAACTGCCAGTCCGGCGCTTTCACGGGGTCGGTCGAGTCACAGAAAAACGCATGCTGGCCCGCGGCATTGCTTCAGGGGCCGATCTTCGCAAGTTATCAGAGGTGGAACTGCAACGACTGTTCGGCAGCTCCGGGTCTTATTTCTACAATATTGCCCGCGGCATAGATAACCGTGAAGTGGTGCCAAACCGTCTTCGTAAATCGATCGGCAAGGAAACCACTCTGGATGAGGACTGTGTCGACAAGGGCGAGATGATGATCATCCTCGATAAGTTGGCAAAGCAGGTTTCAGAGCTTCTAATCTCGCGCAAAACGAGTGGTTTGACACTGACGCTGAAAATTCGTTATGACGACTTTCAAAGTGTCACCCGTAGTCATACCCAGACAGAACCGATTGACGATGCGGGGGTCATGCTTGACCTGGCCGATGCCCTGTTGGGTAAAACCGAAGCCGGGCCGCGCCCGGTGCGCCTGCTTGGACTGACCGTATCAAACCTGACTACGGATATTCTGCTCAATGAATCGGCTCAGATGGAGTTGCCGTTTCCGTGACGATTGAAACCTCTCAAGGCTTCATTTGGGAGGGGGGGGGATGGAAAACACAGCTGTTCGGGCACGGTGACTACATCGTGCGCGGTGATTTGAACAGCCCTTGCCAGAAACTGAACCAACGACCATGTGACGCTTGCAGTTGACTACTGTTTGCAGCATTAAGCATGTTGGCCAGCAGGTAGCGGCGGGTTGTTTCCTTTTCCATGATTTTGTTGCTGTTGTAAAAACTCATACGGACTCCAACGGGTTATTATTTATTCTCAAACTGTCCTTTATCTAACCATACTTTCTGGTGATTACAAGCCGTGATAACAAAGAGTTATTAAACGTTAAAGGCTTTTTTTGTTTAGATTTTTAGTTGAGAAAAGATGATTTAAAACAAGTACTTGTTGATTTTTCCCGGGTAGGATTGATTGTTCGAGTAGTGTCGAGTTTTTACAGGTTTTCGCCAAGGATGGCAGATAGTTAAGTGCCCACAGGCAGAATGCTGATTTTTTGGCATTTTAAAGGTATTTTTTCTTTCATATACATCTGGATTTGAAGCGGTATCATGTAATTGAAGATTGAGTCCCGGCTTCACATTGCATAAAGGAACCAGGTATGAGCTACGTTTATTTAAATGGAGAATTCGTCAAAAGCGATGAGGCGGTGGTCTCTGTTTTTGATCAGGGGCTTTTGTATGGTGACGGGATCTATGAAAGCTTCCGTTCCCTTGGCAATCACCTCTATCAATTCTCTAAACACTACCAGCGGCTGCTGCAATCTGCCGAGGCTCTTTGCTATCCGATGACGTTCTCGCAGGAAGAGTTGGAAAAGATCCTGATGGCATTGAAAGAGAAGAACGGTTTGAACGATGCTTATTTCCGCATAACCATTACTCGCGGAAAAGGGCAGGTCGGCTTCCAGCGTGATATGGGCAACGTTCTGACCTGTCTGATCATTGCCCGGGAGTTCGAGCCTTTTGATGCAGCTCATTATGCAGAGGGGATTCAGCTTCGCCTGGCCGAAACGCGCCGTAACGCTCCTGAAGCGATTAACCCCAAGATCAAGTCGATCAGTAACCTCAACAGCCTGCTGGGCAAACTCGAAGCCAAGGCTTACGGGGCTTTTGAGGTGATCATGCTGAACAACAAGGATCATATCTGCGAGGGCGCTTCGTCGAATATCTTCTGGGTCAAGGACCAGTGGGTGTTCACTCCTGATGCTTCTACCGGACTTCTGGAAGGGGTGACCCGTTCGACCATTATCCGGCTCTGTGAGGAGGAATTGAACTTAAGGGTTGTGACCGGTGAATTCAAAATGCAGGACTTGAAGTATGCTGATGAGGTTTTCATTACGTCAACCTCGCTGGAGGTGATGCCTGTGGTTAAGGTGGATGATTTTATGATTAACCAGGGGTTGGTGGGGTCTACGGCCTGGCATTTGCGTGAGGCTTTGCATCGGGATATGGGGAAAGTTGCGTAGCTTTTGAGAGGTTGAAGGGTCAAGTCTTTAACCGACCGCGTCCCTCCAGCCTCCAGCCCCCAGCCCCCAGACTCAGCCCCTAACCATCTTCTTCAAATTCTTCTTCACTTCAGAGGCCAGCATTGGCATCAACCGACCCTTCTCTTTTAAAATTCGGGTAAACATCAAGCCTTTGTTGAGGGGCGGGCGGGGGCGCTTGTTGCGTTCGACGAGTTGCAGGGCGTTTTCCGGGCAGGAGTCGATGCAGGCGCCGCAGCCGAGGCAGACTTTTTCGTCCACGCGGGTTGTTTGTTCTGCTTTGATCGGGTCGATGCAGACGGCATTGCAGACCTTGATGCACTTGCCGCAGAGGGTACAGGCCTCTTCATCAACCTTTGCCAGGAAGGGGGTCTTGGCTACGCCATCGGGGAAGCCCGATTGGACGCCGGCCATCAGCTCGCAGCAGCATGAGCAGCAGTTGCAGATGAACGATGGTTGTTCGCGGATATTATCGGTGATGTGGGTCAGGTTGTGGCTTCGAGCCTTGTCCAGGATCGCGAGCAGTTCTTCTGTACTCTTCTCTTCCATGAAGCCGCGTCGCACCAGGAACTGGGCGCCCTTGCCGAGGGCGATGCAAATCTCTTCTATCGGCGCGCCTTTGGCGCAGGTCTCGCCGAGATGTTCTTTCTGGTGGCGGCAGAAACAGATCCCCGCTGCGCCGAACTCAGCTTCCTGCAGGATCTTGCGGGCGTCTTCCCACCGGGTGACTTTTGAAGTGAGCGGGATCTTGTCTTCGTAGGCCAGGGCGCGGGTCAATTGCGTGGCCGAACCGAAGAACTCTTCGGCCTGGCCCGGCCGCACCTCGTGCAGGTATTCATGCATCAGCTTGGCGACTTCGGCCATCGGGATGTCGGTACGCCTTTTCATAAAGGTGAATTCGAAGAACCCGATCAACCCGGGCATCAGCATCCAGTAGGTGGTGTCTTCGCACGGCGTGTCTACGACCAAGCCTTTGTCTGCCATCTGTTCGAGTTTTGGCAGCAGCTCTTTCACATCAATCTTGGTGCGAGCGGCCAACTCTTCACTGGTGGTTTCCGAAAGGGGGAAGCAGGATGCGATGAAAGCTTCTTCTTCGCTGAAGAGCAGGGCGAGGATCTCGCGTAGCTTTTCATTGTCGACCAGGCCGACCGGGTAACGGTTGAGTCGGTCGATCAGAGGAACCAGATGTGATTTGCCGGATATCAGATGACCCATTTGGATGCCTCATCTCCTGTTTAATGGATAACGCAAAGGCATTTTAGCATAAGCCGGGAGGAATGAAACGAGCATGTTTTACGAATGTTTCAGTGGTTCTAGGTCTGTTCTTATGGAAAAGATGCAAAAAAGTCGTTATCTCCTTCACAGCAAGCCCTTGATATGTTAGTCAAGTGCAAACTTTTTCGGTACAAAATAGGAGGAAATATGTCTGAAGCTACAAGTGAAAAGACGGTCAAGGTTCATTATACGGGTTCCCTCGACGACGGGTCGGTTTTTGATTCTTCGCGCGAGCGTGAGCCTTTCGAGTTCGTGGTCGGTACAGGTCAGGTTATCAATGGCTTTGATGAGGCCGTGGTCGATATGGCTGTTGGGGATGTCAAGACCGTGAAAATTCCTTCCGAAGAGGCATATGGCCCATTCGTTGAAGAGCGTGTCTTCGAAGTTGGCCATGATCAGTTCGCCGAGGGTGTTAAGCTCGAAGTTGGCATGCAGCTGCAGTCTGAGGGTGGTGAAGGTCAGCCACCGATGGTTGCAACGGTGACCGAGGTAACAGAAGAGAAAGTTGTTCTCGATGCCAACCATCCCTTGGCTGGTAAGGATCTGACCTTCGAGATCGAGTTGATGGAAGTTGCTTAAATTGTTCCTGTTGAAAATTGTATAAGCAAGGGCCGGATGATTTGATCATCCGGCCCTTTGTTTTTATAACTTTTAAAGAACGTTTAACGCTAAGACGCAGAGGGAAGGCAATTGCTCAAGCTTAATGACCAGTCACTCGTCGATAGGCACTGATTTCTGCTCTTCCTTCGCTTTCCTCTCCTTGCGTTTACGCAGTTTAGCCTTCGTTCCGAAGAATAATCCGCAGAAGGTCAATGTCCAGACCGTGATGAGGAGAACCGTTTCAGATGTGGTTTGCATGGTGAGGCTCCTTTGCTGATTGGCCACGATCATAGTATGCTTTGAGCATGCGGGCTTTGACGTCTGTCAAGTTTTCAGCGCTGTATAGTTATTCTACTCGATAGCGGGAGTGTGCTGCCACTATGCAAGAGATCTTACCTTATATCGCTCTCTCCATGGGCGTGGCCTGGGCCAGCGGAATCAATCTCTACGCGGCGATTCTCGTTCTCGGCCTGCTCGGGCTTTCGGGCAATATGCCGCTGCCCGAAACTTTGCAGGTTCTCCAGAATCCGATTGTCATTGGTGTTGCCGGGTTCATGTATTGTGTCGAGTTTTTTGCCGACAAGATTCAAGGCGTTGATAGCGCCTGGGATACCCTGCATACGTTTATCCGAATTCCGGCCGGTGCTGTTCTGGCTGCAACCGCTGTTGGTGATGTTGATCCGGCTATTGCTATTTCGGCTGCGCTGGTCGGTGGTGGGTTGACGGCGGGAACGCATCTGACCAAGGCCAGTACGCGTCTTCTGGTGAATACTTCACCGGAGCCTTTCAGTAATATTGGTGCATCACTGGCAGAAGATACGGTTGTTGTCGGCGGTCTCTTAACAGCCCTCTATTATCCTTCGTTGTTTCTTGTCCTGCTCGTGGCGTTTGTGGCGTTGATGATCTGGCTTCTGCCGATTCTCATACGGGCGCTTAAAGGGATCTTTGATTCTTTGAAGTGGTTCTTCGGAGGCCGTAGGGTGAAGCGTTTGCCAGAAGGTTAAGGTGACGGGGACACACAAATTGTGTGTCCCCGTTTTCTAGAATTTCACAGATTTTCTTTTAATTGTGGCTTATAAGAAGATCGGTAGACCAGACGTGTATGCTTTATGCCTTAAGATTAAAATCCTTTACAATTGACCAATCCAGAGTATGATTAATCAAGGCTAACGAAAGGTTGGTTTATGTTTGACTTGGTTAGTGAAATGTTTTGTTTTGTAACGGCAACAGTAAGCTTCTTGTACGGAACAAGAATTTTGTGGGTTTGCGGTAAAAAGTGTAACTTTGTGGTAGCTCCTGCTGAAAAAAAGCAGAGTCTAAAAGCGACTATCCCAGGGGGGTTTGTTGTCTACTTTTTTGGTTTTCTTATCGTTTTCAACGAGGTCTTAAGCGGCACATTAACAATTGTCATGACATCTCTTATCAGCGCCCTGCTCCTTTCTCACTTTGTCGTTTCAATGGCTATGCCTGAATTGAAAAGAGACCCTTCGAGTTACATCAATTGATTTGTTGAAGTTGTTGCTGATTTAACAATAAAAATTCCTGAATGCATCAATCAATAATAAGCCATTTTTCTTCTCACAAGTCGTGTTTTCCAGGACACAGCCTGCAAGGTTACATCTCCCTGTTTTCAGAATAATAATATTCCAATACGTCCTTTGTGATATTGGAAAGTCTTATTGCACGTATGCTTTCCCTGCTGAACCAATGTGCATTACAATCTTTTATGTCAGACATCTTTGCGCTACTGACATCACCGACATAGACAGAAACCTCGACATCACCAGGCCTGACCGGAGAAGGACCTTTGATGGTTTTTTCCAGTTTTCTGAAAACACTGGCAACCGTGTCATTCATCTCACTGGCAACAACTTCATTCAGACACTGTATCTCGTCTTCACCAGGCTCGATCTCTCCACCGGGCAATATCCAAAAATCACCTCTTTTGGTTAAGAGGATCATCCCCTTTCTCTCGACAATAATATCCACTACCTTGATTGCCATCGTTATTTCTCCAATTTCTCGGGAACTTAGGTCAATAAGAAGCTACAAAAGCTGTAAAGTGTTTTTCTAAATAGAATAAGACTACCAAATGGCTTCAATGTCTAAACAACTCGCAATTGAAGCCAAATCTTCTGGTGCAAGGTCTATAAATTGCACACCCACACCTGATGGCAATTCTGGTTTAGGTGGGTTTTCCTCTTGATTGACCCATGCGACCCTGGCGCCGCAAGAAACAGACTTTTTTTCTTGGCCAGGAAGGGAAAATGTCAACATTAAATCATCATCAATTCTCAAAGGTATGTCGGTTTTGAGGTAAAGTCCGCCAGTATTTAAATCAACACTAAAATCAGAAAGGACCTTTTGTGGGGATGGCCCGTAGTATACGCGCATCTCTGACTTCAAACGTTTGCAGACACCTTGTGTTAATGGCATATCTATATCAATCCCCATCAAAGCTCTCCTTGATGCAATACAATATAACCTTAAGTATAATAACCGCACGGGATGAAGAGACACATCGTATAGAGCACATTGCATGCCAACGACTTAAGCAAAATTTAATGTCGAACTATTGAAGAGTTAGCTCTTTGTACAGGGAAAGCAAAAGCATTTTAAACGATAGTAACATGCAATAATTGCACATCATTGCAGGTGAAGATTGTCTCGATTCACTGCATTTCTCTGTTCGCAATATTTAACAGCTCGTTCAAGACTTGCAAAAATAGGATGTTCCATAAGTTGTGTTAAAAGGTTTATCCTGTCGAAATAAGCCGATTTAGCTTGTCAGAAAAAGCAGACACTGTCGTCTGCTCAGTCCCGAATCTGAACAAGTTTGCCACTATCTGTAAGCAGATAAATCCAACCGTCCGGTCCTTGTCCAACATCCCGGATGCGCTCGTTGGGTTCAAAGAATAAACGTTCCCGCAACACTTCTTGATCTTCGTTGAGTTCGACCCGCCAGAGGGCTGTTCCGACCAACGCACCTACAAACAGGTTGCCCTGCCATTGCGGAAAACCGGCTCCTGTGTAGAAGATCATCCCGGAAGGGGCAATGGAGACAGGTACCCAATAGCTGACAGGCTCGATATAATTCGGCGCATGGACGCCTCCGCCGATACGGCAAGCATCACTGACCGGATCACCATAGTTGCAGCCGTAGCTCACCACTGGCCAGCCATAGTTGCCGCCCGCAACGATCTTGTTGATTTCGTCCCCGCCCTGGGGCCCGTGCTCGGTCACCCACAGCTCATCACCGCCCGGGCGGATTGCAGCACCTTGCGGGTTGCGATGCCCGTAACTGAAGATCTCAGGTTCTGCGCCGATGATTGATGGATTGTCTGGAGGGATCGAGCCGTCGCGATTGATGCGAATGACTTTGCCAAGAGTGGTGGTAAGGTCCTGCGCCGGAGTGAACTTCTGGCGCTCGCCTAAAGTGACGTAGAGAGTCCGGTCGCTGCGAAAGGCGATGCGTGATCCGAAATGACCGCCGCCAGTGACCTTGGGCTTTTGGCGATAGATCACTTCGACATCATTCAAGCTGCTGCCGATGATTCGACCGCGTGCGACGGCCGTGCCTGCGAGCCCCAGTTCGGCACCGGTGCCGGGTTCGGCGTAAGTCCAGTAGATCCATGGATCGGTTGTGAAGTCCGGATCAAGCGCAACATCGAGGAGCCCGCCCTGACTTGCGTCGGCGACCGCAGGTAAGCCAGTCAAAGCTTCTTGCACGGTTGTGCCTTCAGCACTCAGAATCACCATGCGCCCGCGTTTCTCGGTGACCAGTATGCGACCATCTGGCAGAAAGGCGAGTCCCCAGGGGCGAACAAGCAGGTCGTTGAGGACAACATATCTCGGGTCGACCGATGTTGGTTCAGTGGCTAGAGTCTCATCGGTGCTGTTGCTGCGGGCTGCTCCGCTATCGCTGCTGCCGCGTTCACCGCAGGCAGCCAGAGCCCACAACAATATCACTAAGGCGGAAAGGGTTAATCCGGTTATGATTTTTCGCTTCATGATCGACCTCACGATACAGAGATATCTCTTTCCCTAACTCATATCAGAGATTCGTTGCGTTACAACATTTGCTGATAGGCTCCGGTCGTCATCAACTTTCCCGTAATCCTTTATTTTGTGTAAACTTGACCCGCACCCACACATAGATTAAGTTGTGCTCCCTATTAAATTCAAGTGGAGTCAGACCATGGCCATCAAGCCTTCTGTGCCCAGTATAAATATCAATGACTTTTCGCAATTAACAACTGCTGAGCAGATCGATGTCTTGCGTTGCATGGACGCGCGACAGAAGACTGAATTGCTGCTTGACTCACCCGATGGTGCCGAGCTAATGGCTCAACTCCCCGCACAGGAAGTCTATCTCCTGGCAGTGGAGCGTGGCCCTGAGCATTTGCCTGAGCTGTTGAGCCTGGCAACTCCGGAACAATGGAGTGGTTTCATTGATCTCGATTGCTGGGAGGGTGACCAGTTCAACTCCGACAAAACACATCGCTGGCTGATCACTCTTTTGCAAGGCGAAGAAGAGAAGGTCTTCGACGTTCTCCAGCAGATGAACTTTGAGCAGCTGGTTCTGATTTTCAAGGCCGAAATGGATATTCTTTCGGGGCCGGAAGCCGATGAGAACAGTGACGCCCGCATTGATGCAAAGAAGCGCGATGGCGGCTATGAGATCTCCTACTATTCCGAGAACAGCACCAAGCTGTTTGAAAAGCTGCTTGATGTTCTGCAGAGCTTCTCCCCGGAGCTTTTCGTCTACCTGCTGGAGGCGGTTCGTTCGGAAACCATGGGGCTGATCGTGGAGAGTGTTTATCAGCAACGCACCGGACGTTTGTTGGACATGGGTATCCCGGAACCTTTCACTGCGCAAAAAGTTTACGCCTGGCTCGATCCCGAAGACTATCGTGAGGATCGCCCGGTCAAGCTGGCTCCCGGTACGAGTGAGATCAGTGCTCCCGGCTTTACCATGACGCTGGCGCGGCCCAAGGGTTTGTTGGCCGAGGTTCTGGCTGACGGAATCGATGAAGGTTTGGCCTGGGAGATGGCCAACGTGGTTAACAAGGTGATCCTGGCGGATCGCATCGATATGGGTGATGTCGAGCAGGTGACCAATGTGGTCGCCAAGGTCGATGCTTACCTCAACCTGGGCCTGGAATGGCTGGCCGGTACCGATGTTGATGAAGCCAGAACCTGTATGATCGATTGCTACTGCGAAGACCTGTTTCGCCTTGGCTTCAGCTTGACCTTAAGGTTGAAGCGTCGCGGCGACCTTGTGGGCAAGTCTTCCGTTGCTCCTTATCTTGATCACAACGCACGCGCTTGCCTCAGCGCTCTACATCAGTTTCCACCGCTCTTCTTCGAAGGTGTCGCCGATTCGACTCAGGGTGGCACTCGCCTCTTTGCCAGCCTTGCTGAAATCGGCATGGTGGAACAGTGGCTGGGCAGGATGGAGCTCCAGCGTCAGCTCTTTGAAGACGTCCTGCACTTCCCGATGCCCGATCCAAAGGTGATCGATCTCTCCGGTTGCCAGCCGGATAATGTGGATGACATCACCCTGGTGAACTTCTTCCTGACCTCGCTGGCCAACAAACTGATGGGGCGTGATTTCCAACCGCTGCCGATCGCCGAGGAAGAGCTGGCCGGTCTGCACGGCATGGTCTCCCAGTCGGGTGTGCTCAATCCGCGTCTGCGGGAAGAGACGGTTAAGTGGCTTGGTTCATTGATGGCTGGTGGCGGTGACTTTGCGACCTACTGTCTGGATATCTGGGAAGAAGAGTTCTGCTCGATCGGCTTTGAAGATATCGACCCGCGTTTTATCGGTGGGATGATTGTGCAGTTGGAAGAGATTTGATCTAACAGCAGAATATTAACGCAAAGGCGCAAAGTTTAAAGGCAAGACGCAAAGGGAAATGTTTGTATAGCCAATAATTCTCTTTGCGTCTTTTTTTGCTGTTCTTAGCGTCTTCGCTCAGGGTGCGTTAATAGTCCTACTCTTTGTCGTCCCCGGCAGAAGGTTTGCCACCAGTAATAATCCCTTTAAACCACCCCGGTTTATCGTCAGCCTCTTCCGCAGAGGAGTAGGTGTAGGGGTCTTCCAGGAAACGCACCAACTCCTCAAAGTACTCCTTGGTGAACCGATCAACCGGACGGTCCGAGAGCTGATCGCGCACCAGCCCGATCCGTGTGACAAAATCATTTTTGAACGTCTCGTTCTGTTCACTAACAACCGTCAGCGCTATCAGCAGAACATGGCTTAAGGCCTGAATCTGCCCGGCCTGGTTCTGGATCGTCTGCGCCGTCTTGGTAGCAAACTCAATCATCTTCTGTTCGATTTCTGTCGGTTGGTCAGACATTTTTGCTCCTTATCTCCTTATCCTTTAATCGCTGTAACGATATTCCTCAACCTGCATTTTCCGCCCGGCCCCTGTGAGATAGCAGAAGAGGTGAACAGTTCTTTGTGCCGGAGTGTGAATGGTGGAGAAGGCCGCGGCAAAATATTGCAGCTTGATCCCCTGGCCCTTAATCGTTTCGGTCTTCTCCTGAACCCTTGTACGCACCCATAGCGCTTCCTCAGGTTCGAGGGCGGTGTCGAAAAACTCCGGGATACGATTGGTGACGACGCGCTCGCAGCGGGCGTAGTCGTAGGCAAGGCTTTCAATAAGTCGTGCTTGAGACGTCCCTTTGTCGTGTCCCCTGACGATCTCATAAAGGTTCTGAAAAAGTGACTGGCGGTTTAAGGGGAAACGGAACAGCTCGCGTTTGCGCCACTCTCCAGCCAGCCATTCCAGCCCCATGGCAAAGGAACCGGTTGCGTCGCTTAACTCCCGTATAAAGCTCGAAAAATGACTGCTGTTGTAGGTCAGGTCAAGAAGCCGACTGATCTCCTGGAGTTGCTGCAACTCGGCATAGGAGAGCTCAGGGCTGCCCAGAATCGTGTAGGGCGGGTTCGGGTCGAAGCGAATCTTAAGCTCTTCGGCCTGATCGCGCAACGGTGAGCCGGGCAGCAGCTTGACCGGTTCGATTTGCAGGTGATGGGGGGCGAGGGTGGCCACCCGGTCAATCGATTTGAGAAAGCTGTTGTAGTTGTCACCGGGCAGGCCGGCCACCAGGTCGAGGTGCATGTGAATCCGGTTGCTTTTGCGCAGGGACCGAATATTCTCCTCGAGTTTCTTCATGTTGACCTTGCGACCGATCGCATCGAGGGTACTCTCCAAGGTCGATTGCACACCGATCTCAAACTGGAACATCTCTTCCGGAACTTTTTCCAAAAGCTCGAGCGTCGCTTCGTCGAGCAGGTGTCCGGCGATTTCAAAATGGAAATGCGTCGACCGGTTGTGTTCAAGGATGAAGCTGAAAATCTCCCTGGCGCGACTGGCGTCGAAGTTGAAGGTGCGGTCGACCAGTTTGATCTTGGCAACGCCTTTCTGCATAAGTAAGAGCAGGTCGCTCTTAATGCGCTCCATCGAGTAGGAGCGAATGAGGTTGTCTCTGGCGCTTAAACAGAAGCTGCAGTGAAAGGGGCAACCGCGACTGGTCTCGTAATATACAAAGCCGCGCGCCATATCCACCAACCCTGACCGGAAGGGTGAAGGGACCCTGTCGAGTTCTTTCAACGGCGGGCTGTCTGGCCCAGTGTTGAGCTCTTCTCCAACACGCAGAACTGTTCTTGTAACCTCCCCTGGTTCTTGCTCCTGTTGCCAGGCAGATAACAACGCACGCAAGGGTTCTTCCCCTTCACCGCGAATCAACGCCGTGATGCCGGGGTGACGAGTAAAGATTTCTTCACCTTCAAAAGAGACTTCAGGGCCGCCCAGGATGATGCGTAACTCGGGCCGGGCAACGCACAAGGCGTCGACCAGATCGAGGGTTTCACGTCGGTTCCAGAGATAGACGGAAAAGGCGACCACATCCGGGTCTTCAGCCAGAATCTGGGAGAGTATCGATTCGCGCGGTTCATGGACGGTGAATTCACGGATCAGGAATTCGCCGCAATCCTCTCCGCAATAGGCTGCGAGACAGGGCAGGGCGAGGCTGTTATGAATGAACTTGCTGTGGAGTGTGCTGAGAATTGTTCGCATGGTGCAAGGATAGCGAAGGGAGGAGGTTATATAAAGGGGAAAGTTCTACTTTGTGGACTGGTGCAGCGGCTGCTGTTGTCTTTCTAACAAACATTCGAAATCAAAAGCATATTGAACAGGGCTGAAGGGTGGGGGTGACTGTCGGTCAGCTTTGATCTGACACCCACTGTCAGATCTGGTTGAGTTCGCCAGAGGGCGTTGTTGCCACTTTCTTCTTTATCAGGGTTAGCGAGAATTTTACATCTCTTATGAGCTTAAGGGTTCAAAACAATATGAGATAAATAATAAGCAACCCTTTACTTGCGACTCATCTGCGAGTAGATTGACAGTGTCTTATTTGATGTGTTCTATGGGGGATGGAAATGATTAACAGGCTTGTAGCATTTTATGTAAAGAGAATATAAACCGCTGTTGTCGGCTTAATTTCTGACCAGCGGTTTTTGTTATTTGTGTCTGTAGTTTTAGATCTAAAATATAGAGGAGAGCAGCATGCTTATACGGGTTATGTATGATGATGGCAAGTTCGATATGGTTAAACCACAAATGCTGGATACCTTGTTGACCTCTGGTAGGTTGACCAGCTTTAAACGCTCTGATGCCTGGGCTGTCGTTGGTCGTGACACTCTTCGTAGCAGTAGATCACAAGGGCATCAAGGAATAGAACGTCGAGCTTGTTAAGATTAATCAAATAATTATGGCCACCTGGTAACGGGTGGCCTTTCCTATTTGTCAGCCCTTTGTAGGAGGTCGGCATAAAAGGAATATTTATGTAGACTACTAGTCTAAAGTAGGATTTATAATAAAGAGGAAGAGGACAACTGCTCTTACCATGTAGAGCCAAATTCATTGATCGCGGATCACTATGGATCTTCAGCAAGGACACGAAACAATAGGGCAACTGGTCGCTGTTTGGCAGAGCTTTCGCATGTACCCGGCCAAACACCCTGCTTGCGTTCAGAGGATAAAGCAGTGCTACGAACAACTGTCTATGCTGCTGATGCAGCAGCCCAAAATTTGTATTGGCATAACAGAAGAAACTCTTTTTGTAGATGATTACCTCTTCACCGACCCATACATATCAGAGACAGAAGCCATAGACGTTCTGAATAACCTTGGACTCAAAGGTCTCGAGATAGTACGTGGATTGACGCTTGAGGAATTGAATCTTTTTTTTGCTCTGAGTGTTTACTGTCTTAAGTCAGACAAAAAAATTGAGAATGCTCACGATCTTAAAAAGCTGCACCATCTGCGTATTATCACTTTACAGGAAGAAAATGAAAAACCGCGTGCTGTCTATAATGCCGCGATGCAAGCTATTGACCAGGTTTTCAATGACATTAAGGGAGGACGTGTTCCTTCAACAGAAGGCCTTCGCAATGTTTCAAAAAGTATGGTTCAGTCAGTTCTGCGTGAGAAACATGCCTTGTTTGCTCTAGCCCAGATCAAGGACTATGACAATTACACATTCAACCATTCGGTAAATGTTGGCATTATTTCACTGACCGTTGGTCATGCCTGCAACATTGACCCAAAACAGCTCGCTCTATTGGCCTTCGGCGGCATGGTGCACGATATCGGCAAGCTGAAAATATCCTCGAAAATTCTTAACAAGCCAGGGAAGTTGACCAAGGAAGAATATGATTTGATGAAAAATCACCCTGTTGCTGGAATGGAATTGATCTCCAAGGTTGAGGGTATTCAGCAAGAAGTTGTCGATATGGTGCATTATCACCATTTACACAACAAAGGCTTTGGTGGCTATCCCAGTCGTCCGCGAAGAAACCTTTCTCCTATGGTAGATATGGTCAAGATTGCAGATACCTATGATGCAATAACCACGCACCGGGTTTACAAGCGGTCAACACCGCCCCGTGAAGGTCTCCGGCAGATGAAAGCTGTCCGGGGCAACATTTTGAATCCAGAGTTTCTAGACTATTTTACTTTCCACCTTGGGGACTACCCTGTAGGCAGTCTTATTCGACTAAAAAATGGCGAAATCATGCTGGTCATCGGTTTCGGCGAATTAGGCAGCAACCATTTAAGGTTGCGTCGATTAATAACTGCGAAGGGGAAGTCGGACCCCGAAAAAAACTTAACAGAAATACTGCCGAATGAACACGATTTGATCGTTGCTGACATTGACCCTGCGACTCGGGGGATCGATACTTCAGTCTATTTCGATTAATCACGACTTCTGAGGTGAAAAACGGCTTCTTGTTGATAGAGATATTTAGGGTGCGTGTTGTTTTAAATCAGAGACACAGTTGCGAAATCAATTGGAGTGACTTGAAGGATTTCTTTTTAGAGCAGGCATAGCCATTGAAACTACAAAATGAGAAATTAGCAGGGCAGTGATAAGTGATGTAATAACAACTGTTAGTACGCCGTTTAAGACGGCACTAAACACAACAATAAATCCAAAAAAATAGACAGCAAAGCCACCAGGAATATTTGCTTTTAGAATTTGTCTTTTTTCAGTAGGATCGACATCAAAGCTACATCTTTTGCCACAAACCCAACAAATCCTTGTGCCGTATAAGAAGCTTACTGTTGCTGTTACAAAACAAAACATTCCGCTAACCATGTCAAACATAAACCAACCTTTCGCTAGGAAGGGTCAATCATACTCTCACAAGACTAATTGTAAAGAATTTTAATCTAGAAGCAAAGACTCTCCGATGAACAGTTAATTTCTTAAAAGTCACCATATATAAAACACGCAAGCCCTCGATCTTCGGATCGGGGGCTTTCCTATTGGGTTAGCAAGAATTATGCATTTCTGCCAAAAACCTAACAGTGGATCATTGTGAGAGCAATTATGAGAAAAATTTGAGATTCGTTTGTTACAATGCGCAGGTCTAGTTGGCTTTCACTAAAGGGCAGTCTTTCAAGGTAAGTGTCTATGACAGGTAACGATGGGATACCAATTACAAAATCTTTCAATTATCGTATTAAAATTGAGACGGCTGTACGTTACGGGCCATGTCAAGAGACTATCCTTTCCGGTCTTAGTGAGGATTTAAGTGTTGGGGGGCTTTACCTTAAAACAAACGTTCCATTAGATCTTGATGAAACCTTAATGGTCTCATTTTCTCTGCGGGATCAAGAGCAAGAAAAGGTCGTCAATTGCAAGGCAAGCATTGCATGGACCAATTCTGACATGAATCCACGTAAACCTGACTTGCCCTCTGGGGTAGGCTTGCAATTTGTAGATCTCTTGCGCGAAGACCTGGTTGCTATATCAAGCTTTATAGATAAGTACGATGAGAACACGAAGATGACAATTACTTGTGCCTGGTGTAACGCCGAGTTAGGTGAACGTAGGGGCCCTGCTGACACAATAAGCCATGGGATTTGTCGAATATGTTTCGATAAATTAAATGTCAAATCAGAAAGCAAATCTTGACTGTAGTCCTTTGTCTATGTCTAACTTGCGTTGTCATTCGAGAAACTGTTGCCTGGGGAGGGGGAGAAGTACGATCAAAACCACTCTGGCATCAGTGTGGTTTTTTGTTTGTGGGGCTAACACGATTTGGGGCAATTGCTCCCAACTTTAGCTAATGGAAAATACAAAGCCTTCTCTCTTCGGACTGGGTGTTTCTTCATGAGCACCTTTAATGCCTGACCTTAAAACATTTGGGAGATAGTTGTGCAGACAGAATTGAAAATTCTTATTGTCGATGACGAATTCTTTTTCAGAACTGTTCTGAAAGACACCCTGAAAGGCCAATACGACATCATTGAAGCGGAAAATGGCGAAGAAGCCATCTCGCTGGCATTAACGCAGAAGCCCAATCTAATCATCATGGACGTAGAAATGCCCATTAAAGATGGGATTGATACTTGTCGTGCTCTAAAGGAAAGTGCAGGGACCAGGGAAATTCCTGTCATATTATTAACGGCCCTTTCGAGCAAGGAAGATGTTATTCGTGGGTTAAAGGCCGGGGCTGACGATTACATTACAAAACCCATGTGTCTTCCAGAGGTCCTTGCACGGGTGGCCGCCCATCTTCGGCCCAAAGATTACTATTCTGATTTAGAGAAAAGAGATCTTCTGTTGCTCCTGGAACTGGCAGAAAACATTTCGGCCATACGCAATCCGATGACAATACTTCGTCTGATTGTTGACAAGATGTCGGCCCTGATTGATAACGCACGATGCTCGATTGTCAGCATTAAAAATGACGGTGTCCCTTATGTCAAGGCTAGCAGCGACCTAGAAGTTAACGAAGAGATAAAGCTGGCTCTATGCAATTACCCAGAGATTAGTAAGGCCCTTGACACTAAGCAACCTGTCATAATTAATGACATAAATAATGACCCACTTCTGGATTCTGTAAGAGCAAAGATTGAAGCTCTTAAGTTCAACTCGATCATTGTAATTCCGGTTATTAAAAAGGAGAGCGTCATAGGGACTTTCCTCTTACGGACGGCCACCCCGTTGACCGATGGTGTTACTGAAAGAATCTACAAGCTGTGCCAGTTGGTAGCGAACCTATCGGCCAATGCCTTAGAAACTGCGATACTTTTCGAGTCAATAAAAACAGAACAAGAGTATTTTGAGGAAATGTCCATTCGTGACGAATTAACAAAGCTCTACAATCATCGTCATTTTTACAATCGCCTGGAAAAAGAATTCAGTAGAGCGGACCGCTATCAGACTCCTCTTTCTCTGGTCTTTTTTGATATAGATGATTTTAAGCGGATTAACGACAATTATGGCCATACCCATGGCGATGATGTTCTTAGGGAAATTGGCAAGCTAGTGCTGAAAGTCGCCAGAGAGAGTGATGTGCCTGCGCGATATGGTGGAGAAGAATTTGCGATTATCCTCCCAAGCACAACCTCAGAAGGAGCCTTGGAGATGGCACAACGATTAAACTCGATGATCCGAGAGCATAGTTTTGAAAATCTAGAGGGTGTACAGGTTACTGTCAGTTCAGGGACCTCAACCTTCATAAGCAAAAACGTCCAGTCTTGTGGCCAACTTGTGAAACTTGCTGACGAGGCTATGTACAACGCTAAGTTGCAGGGCAAGGACCGTATCTCGAAAGCCTGACAGCTGCAATCACCTGCTCTCTAGAAGCAGTTCTTTAGTGGCGCGGCATGACTATTTGTAGCAAGCTCTCCTGGTCGCCTTGCCAGTTATCGGTAAGACACAAGTCTTTGTCTCGAGGAAACCGATCAAATTAAGGAGTCCATGCGACTTTTAAATCACTTTGGGTTTTATTCCCCGCCGCTTGCGGCGGGGTCATTCATTGACATTCCCCCGTAGACCTCTTCCCCCATCCTTTGGCTGCGGGGAATTTTTTATAACGCAGAATAAACAGTAAACCGTATATCGCTAGCCACTCAATAATCTGTGACCACATCTATAATACGGACATTCAAAAAGCTACCTTGGTTTTTGGATGTTTATAGTATGTTTTGACGTCTAAAGACTTTGGCTCACACCGCGAAATGACAAAGATAGAGATCTGCATAGCTTTATCGCCTTAGGTAAGCCCCAAAAACGGATTCAATGCAGTTCCAATGCTATTGATCATTCGTGTTGTGATTTTGGCAGGTTGCATCATGTTTGAGAAATATTGCAGATTTTTTCCCTGAAAATGCCCACATAGAAATACAATCTCCCTTTTTTGGGTGTCGTTTTGCAAGGGACCTCTTGGATGTGAGCACAATTTTAGGTGATTAGAAACGAATGGGGGAGTTTGAACATGTGCAGCCATAAAGATAATTGTGCTTTTTACCTTACCTACAACAAGGAGAAGGATACTGACAAAAAGTTCCAACTCCTCATAGACGCATACTGTAATGGTAGCTTAAAAGAGATTTGCCGACGCAAGGCATACAAAGAGGAAACAGGCTTTGCCCACATTGCTGATCTAAGTCCAAATGGGCACCATGTAAACAATAACAAAAGACTCTACTAAAACTAACCACTGAGGTCGGTCCGCAGGGGGGCTAGAATGAATGAAAAGATAGAAATTCTAGTGCTGATTGTTATGTATGGTTTTATGCTTTTTGCGGGAATAAAGATTCTATTGTTTATGTTCAAAAAACAGTGATCTTTGAATTGTAGCTTGAATATCCCTACCTGATGTTTCTTAAAAGTCACGATTTTCAGTCAATATTAGCCCCTCCCAGGCTCTCAGGGGAGGGGCTTTCCTATGCTACAACTCTTTCTTACATGATCTAGGAATATTTAGTATGCGGAGAGCGTGCAACAAAATCTGGTGCTGTCTGTCAGGTCAAGTTATGCTCACGAGAGTTTAACAACGAAGCACCAGGAACTTTTACCATCCCTTTTATCCCGTTCATCACTGTCAACAAAGCTTTTATGCTGATTGCTTTTTGTTGCTTGGAACAAATGCCTCCGGCTCCTCATAACTTTCATAATCATGCCGCCTCCAGCGAAACGGCAAATCAACGATTTCACCCGGAGTGGTGATACCGTAAAGAGCCTTAAAGGCCTCAAGAACAACAGCCCGCTGCTGCTTAACCTTTCCCGGTTCACCAAGCGGATGACCGAACGGCCATTTCAGGTAAACGCTACGTGGCGGCTGAACCTTTTCCGTGTACTCCCGAACGATGGTGATGCCAACGGTGGCGATTCCGGCTTTTTCAATCTCTCTTTGTATCAATCCCACGGATTGATTGCAGATGCCTCAGGCCGGGGTGAGCAGAACCACGTTGACCTGGTCCTGTTTGAGCCTCTTTACAACCTCTTGGGCGGCTTGTCCGATCAGGCTGGCAATGTGGCGACCGTCGATGTGGCCCATGAAGGAGTAGTGGGTGTCGGCCAGTTGACCGATCACGCCTTCCTGCTGCAGCTCCTGTAACCTCTGCAAGGGAAAGATGATGTTGAGGTCTTTCTCGGCATCACTGTGGTCGTAGTAGTCGTGGGTGATCTTGTAATCGTTGCCGATCGTCGCACCATCGATGGCCCGAAAGCTTGGATCACCATCGCTATCCTGCATGTCGAAGGGCTCTTGAGAGCTGTGATGCACACCTGATGTGGTGACCAGGGCCAGCTTGCATTCGCCCAGCGGTTTGTGTGGAGGCGCCCAGGGCACAGCTTCACCGGACTCCCAGGGCTCATACGCGGTAATGAAGCGTTGGGCGAGGCTCGGATAGCGGGTGATCACTTTGGCGATCAGGCGGTTTTTGAATCGGTTGATTGTCGACATAGAACTCTCCCGTATAATTTTGTGATCGACAGTATAGTCATAATTATGCGCCGGATACTAGTGTCCCCATCCGGTTGCCCGGATGGGGACATTTTTTTCAACTCAGGAGAACAAAGGCTCTATTCAGTTGCGAAGCAAGGCAACTTCATCCTGCCTGGGTGTCTCTGCATTTTCTATAATTGGCAGAGTCGCGTTGTTCGCCCATTCAATCCATGAGCCATCGTAGTTCTTGACCTCTGTGTAGCCTAATCCTTGTAACACCAGAGTTGCATAAGAGGAACGGATGCCGGTTTGACAATGGGCGATGACCTCCTGACCAGAGGTGATGCCATGTTTTGCGAGCAGTTGGCGAATCTCACTCTCACTCTTTAAAACTTTAACGCCGTCGACTTCGTGTTGCAACTGCGTCCAATTAAGATGGGTCGCGCCGGGGATATGGCCGCCACGATCAGCTCGGACTTTCGTCCCGTCATATTCTTCAGTTGTGCGGGTATCCCAGATGACGACCGATGGATTGCCAAGCTGGGTCAACACGTAGTCGGCTTCTGCGCGTGCATTGCCCGGCGATGAGACGCGGTAGCTGCTTGGGATCGCCGCCGTTGTTGGCAGTAAAGTTGTCGGATGTCCCTCTTTGGACCATTTTTCATAACCGCCATCGAGGACCAGAACCTTGTCATGGCCATGGTAGCGTAAGGTCCAGGCGAGGCGTGCTGCATAAGGGTTACCGTCTTCGGCATAAGTGACCACGGTGGTGTCGGGCGTAATGCCGAATTCCTGCATCAGGGCCTCGAAAGCGGTGGTGGTAGGAACCAGGCTCTTAACGCCGTTGCGCTTGTCGAGAAAACCACTGCGGGGAAGGTGATGAGCGCCCTCAATGTGCCCCAGGATGAAGAGCGGGGTCTGGCGAGCGTCGAGAATGACAACTTTCGAACGGTTCTCGGCCAGCCAGTCTGTTTGCACAAAGTAATCTCCCAGGCCTGCGCTTGCCAGTGCTGGGAGACCGGCTAGAAGTAAAATGGTGAGCGTGATGAGTTTCTTGAGTGACTGCATGAATGTCTCCTGTTGTTGAGTGTTTCGATAAGAAATAAATCATACAAACAACAGTGTCAAGATGTTTTTTATCAAAAATAAAACTACGGCATAAAGGTGTATTAATAGGTGGCAACCTAGATCTTAGTAATATCATGCTCTTAGGTAAGTCATTAAGGAGAAATTGTTTTCACTGAGTTGCTTGTGGTAGGTTGGGACTGTCCCCGCATGGGGGCTGGTCCTTTCACGGAATTGTTAAGCAATGCAGGGATGTCCCTGGTTTATTGATCGAACATATAAAAGCTAAAGGAACAACGCGTGGCAAAAGGTAAAACCATATTGGCAGTGGTCGCCGATGAGAGTGGCGAGGTCTTTGAGCATCCAGATCTGCTGCTTGCCGGGATGAGCGGTACGGAAGCGCTGCGACCGCGCATCGATGAGCTGATGCCGATGCCTGAAGGCAGCCGTCTCTTCACCATACCGCAAACCCCGCCGATCGGTTTCGACCGTCGCAGCGGCAAGCAGATTACGGCTGATCGCCTTCCCAAGCAATGGGGCGGAGGTTCTATTCAGGCGGTTTCGGCTTTTCTGACTCCTGGCTATACCCGCACCTTGCTGCCTGCAGCTGATTACCGGCGTAAGGAACAGACCTTGCCGCTCTGGTCTTACACCGCGGTCGGTTGGTGCGTTGAGGAAGAGCGTTTTTACGTAGCCGGTGTCCAGGTCGATCGCAACAACCAGTGGCAACCGGATCACTTCGATGATCGTAAACTTGTTCCCCTGGTGAACAAGACCCTGCAAGACAACCCGGGCAATCGCCTGCTGGAACAGCTGTCGCGCTGTGCTCTCGATTACCATTGTTTTGCCGCCAAGAATCTTTTTTTTCGCCGCTGGGAAGCGCCGTTGCCGAGCTCGCCAACCTGCAACTCGCGCTGTGTCGGCTGCATCTCAAAGCAGGAGTCGGATTGCTGCCCGGCCAGTCAGGAGCGCCTGACCTTCGTCCCTTCCGTTAAAGAGCTTTGTGAAGTGGCCGTACCCCATCTCAAGGACGCAGAGAATGCAATCGTCTCTTTCGGCCAGGGCTGTGAAGGTGATCCGATCATGCAGGCGGATGTTATCAGCGAAGCGGTGCGCGAGATGCGTCGTCAGACAAAGCGGGGTACGATTAATTTCAACAGTAATGCATCTTTGCCTGAGGCCATCGATAAACTGGCCGCCTCCGGTGTGGAATCGATCCGTGTCTCACTCAACTCTGCACAAGAGCATCTCTACAACGCCTATTACAGGCCGTGCGGCTATCGTTTTGATGATGTGCTCGAATCTATGCAGCGGGCTAAAGCGGCCGGTCTTTACCTGATGCTTAATTACCTGGTCTTCCCTGGTGTGACCGATCGCGAGGAAGAGATTGAGGCCATGGGTGAGCTGATTGACCTGGTTGGTGTTGATATGATCCAGATGCGCAACTTAAGCCTTGATCCGGTGCTCTATCTTGATTCGCTACAACTTTCAGGCAAGGGTGTTGGTATGGTGGAAATGCTTAAAACCCATAAGGCACGCTTCCCCAGCCTGCAGTACGGCTATTTCAACCGGACCAGGGAGACCTTTTTCCCTCCTGGATACCAGACGGAGTGGCCGATTCTTTCCTGACGCACCTACTTCATCGTTCGTAAATACCTGTATTTAGTGGAGCATTAAGTAATTGTATTGGCGCATGTTTTTGTGTGTTGACTTGCAATACATTCAAAAAGTATGATGCGTTCCGTTGTCCATTACCTTTAAGGAGTAAATCATGCGCACTTTCCTGGTCACTTTTCTGCTTGTCGCTATGTTGTCCCCGGTCACTGCTTTCGGCAAAGATTTCGGCAATGGCGTCACCCTGTCTGAAGAGACGGCGATCTCTTCGATTCTTGATGCCCCAGCAGATTATGTTGGTAAAAAAGTCAAAGTCTCCGGACTGGTCATCGACGTATGCAGCACGAGAGGTTGCTGGATCTATCTGGCAGGCGACCGTGATTTTGAGAAAATCCGTATTAAAGTAACCGATGGCGAGATCGTCTTCCCGATGGAAGCTCGTGGCAAGGTCGCTACTGTTGAGGGGGTCGTGGAGAGTATGGTGCTGACCCGTGAGGAAGTCATCAAGCGGCGTAAACATCATGCGGAAGAGCAGGGCATTGATTTTGATCCTGCCTCGGTGACTTCCGGTGAAACTGTCTTGCGTATTCGTGGTCTCGGTGCCTCGATCGATGGTGTTTAGATAAGCATGAGCTGGCGGCGCTGGAATTACCTGCTGCACCGTGACATCGGTTTCCTCTGTATCGGATTGACCTTGCTCTACGCCATCTCTGGCGTGGCGGTCAATCATATCCAACAGTGGAACCCGAGTTACAGTGTAGAGCGGGTCGAAACCAATATCGGCCCGGTTGTCGGCAACCCTGCGGACGCCGCAACCGCGCTTACGATCCTTGCGCGCCTCGGTGAACCGGGCAAACTTGAAAGCAGCTACCGGCCTGACCGAAACAGCTTGCAGCTCTTTGTCGAAGGGCGTTCGATTACGGTCGACCTGCCAAGCGGTCATGTTGTTCACGATCGTGCCATCCCCCGGCCCGTTCTGCGCGAGATGAATTTCCTGCACCTCAACCACCCGAAAAAAGCCTGGACCTGGTTCGCTGACCTTTACGCTGTCGCCCTTGCATTTCTGGCCATCAGCGGTCTCTTTATGCTTCGCCGCAAGACTCTAAGGCGGGGGCTCGTATTGACAGGTGTCGGGGTCGTCATTCCTGTTTTCTTCCTGATCCTTTATCTTTGATCGCTCCTCCATAACTTAAGATGGTCACCATAGAAGCCTGTTGTGTCCCTCCACACATAAGCCCTTTACGTTGACACCCTGGCAGGCCTGGGGTAGAAACGATCACACAGCTGTCGCCTTAATTTTTTAATCAAGACTGGAACAGAGATGTTCACTGATATCTTTTTACATGCCCTGACATCTTATTTTGTTGTCATCGATCCGATCGGTACCGCGCTGATCTTTCATGGTTTGACCACGGGGTGTGAGCGGGCTTATGCAAAGCGCATGGCGTTGCGTTCGACGCTGATTGCGGCGGCGATCGTGCTGGTCTCTGCCTTCTTCGGTCAGGCCCTGCTGACCAAACTCGGCATCAGCATTGAGGCTTTACGGGTGTCCGGCGGACTACTTCTCTTCATTACTGCGTTCAACATGGTGACCAAGGGGGAAACCGGCAAGAAGTGGGAGAGTGGCCAAGAGGTTGATATCTCAGTCTTCCCGATGTCGATTCCGTTGTTGTCCGGTCCCGGATGCCTGACCGTAACGATTCTACTCTTTTCTCAAACACCGACAGTTTCGGGGAGCCTTTCCCTGGTGGCCGCAGTTCTGGTCACCTACCTTCTCACCTACCTGGCGCTCTCCTCGGCAAACCGGGTCAAAGATTTGATAGGTCGAACCGGTGACGATATCCTGCGCCGTTTGCTTGGGGTGATCCTTGCTGCGCTGGCAATCCAGTTTATTGCTGACGGTGTACGCCAGATCATGACTGGTTGACCCTGCTCGACTTATCTCACCGTAATATCAAAATCCTCTTGCACAAAAAGTGTTGCTTCATTCAGGAACCCTGCAAAGTCCTCCAGCAACGAGCCTTCGTGAGCGACAAGGTCAACAACGCCTTCGGCGAGGGGCAGGGGTCTGCTCAGGCGTTGGGCGATCCTGTGTAGAGCCTTGCCGACCACCTCGCGGTGTTGATAAGAAACCAGCCAGTTGTATTCAATCATGCGTGGGGCTATTTGCTTCAAACCTTCTGGTAGTTGCCGATGAGAGCTTTGCAGCAGTGTGTAGAAATCTGCTGCGTAGCTTTCCAGGGGAACTGGAGAATAGTCGCGCCAGTTTGCTGCGAGAAAGTGATCGTAGAAAATGTCGACGATGATGCCGCGCCCGTGACCGAACTTTGGGTCAAGTCTTTGACGACTACGACGTGTGTGTGGACTGTTCTGAGCGAGGCTGTCGATCCGACGATGCAGGTGTAACCCCAGGGCGATTTTTTCGGGATAATCTGTAGGGATACGGCCTTTGACAAAGTCACCCATCAGGCCGCCAAGTTGAATCTCTGGATCCGATCCGGAGAGATAGAGGTGGACGAGGTAGTTCAAACTCTGAGAATCTTGTTGTGCAGTATGAGGATCTCAAAGGCCATCAATGCTTTGCTGGAGAGCTGTTGGACATCCACGACTGCTTCAGAGAGGTCCGCTTTGGGGTCGTCAACGTAGATCAGTCCGACGACGCGGCCCAGCATGCTCATAGGCATCAGCAGTGCTGACTGGGGGGCTGGCTTGCCCAGAAAGGTCGTCAGCGCCAGGTTCGCGCCACTCTGTGGTACGGGGCCGAGGAAGAAGCTGTTGCTTTCAACAGCGGTTTTCAGTACCGATGGCTCTGAGAGTGGTAGTTGAAACTGCTCGAAGCCCGGAATCGGTTGACCCTCTTTCGCTGAACGCCAGCCGGTCACCTGGCCGGCTACGACCATGAACAGGGCCGCCCGTGTGTAGTTGGCCCCGAGATAGGCGATAACCGCATCGGCGACATCGTTACGATCGGTGATGCCAATCAGAGTCTGGGCTGTCGTCGCCAGCGTAATCTCTTCATCTTCCAGCTCTTCGATCAAGTCATCGTCACCCAACTCCTCGATCTCGTCTTCCACGACTTCCGCAGCTGCCACAGGCTGTGCTGGTTCGGCTGCCGGTTTCTCATAGATGTGCTCGGATCCGAGTGTCCCCAGCTCTTCATCTGTGTCACGGGCTTCGACCGGGCTGTCCGCAGTTTCCAAAACGTGGAGCTGGTTCAGCTCTTCGCGCACCTGTTTCGGCGGCGCGATATAGCGCATGGTGCGCTTGACGCCGTAGTAATTTTCCAGGGCAAAGACCAGGCGAACTTCGAGAGCCAGGATCGGCATCACGATGTAGCCAGTACGAAAGGAGATCTCGTCGATCGATTGCAGGTTGCGCGGGTCGGCCATGGCCAGGGTCAATTTCTTGCCAATGACAGAAACTGGCATGACCTTATGCTTCTCGGCCTGCTCCGGGCTGATGATTTTTATGACGTTATCGGGGATGTTCTGCAGTTGGCCGGGTTTTGCACAGGGGATGTTGATGAGCTGTCCCAGAATCTCGGCCAGGATATCTTCTGTGATCAGTCCCATTTCGATGAGGACCGTCCCAAGCTTACCGCCGAAAATGACCTGCGCTTGCAGCGCTGCTTCGAGCTGCGCCTGGGTCAACAGGTTCTTCTTGATCAGTAACTCGCCAAGTTTTTCGGCCATGATGTGTCCCTTGTCTGGGATTAGTCTTTTACAGAGTCCTCTGCCTGCTGTGCGCTGGCAGTCTTGACTGGTGCCTGATCCGTTAACTCGGCCATGAGTTTTGCTGCAAGAATATCAAACTCTGCCCGACTGGCACCGGAGATCGGCTTGGTCGCAGGCGCTTTCACCCGATTAGGATTGACCGGAGCACCATTTTTATACATGCGGAAACAGAGGTGAGGTCCTGTGGCCAGACCGGTGCTGCCGACGTAACCTATCCGTTGACCCTGAGCGACCCGCTTGCCTTTTGCGATGCCCTTGGCGAAGCCCTTCATGTGCAGATAGATGGTTTCATAGCTGCTATTGTGGCGAATCTTAACATAATTACCGTTGCCGCGGGTGTAACCTTTCTTGATGATGACGCCATCGCCAACACTTTTGATCGGTGTCCCTCGCGGAGCAGCATAATCGATGGCCGGATGAGATTTCCAGGTCTTTGTGATCGGGTGGAAGCGACGCATGGTAAACCCCGAGGAGATACGGGAGAAAGAGAGCGGTGCTTTGAGGAAAGCTTTACGCAAACTCCGGCCATCGGCGTCGTAGTAGTCGAGGCGTCTGTCACCGTCCTTGTACAGAAAGGCCTGGAAGGTGGTGCCCTGGTTGGTGAACTCTGCGGCCAGAATACGGCCATAACCTGCCGGCTGCCCTTCGCGATAACGTTTTTCCACCAGCGCCTGGAATGAGTCTCCTTTACGGATGTCGAGGATGAAGTCGATATCCCAGGCAAAAATGTCAGCAAGGTTCATCGCCAGCACGTCACTCTCACCGGTCTCGGTCACCGCTTCAAAGAGGCTGCTTTCGATGACTCCACGGACACGAGCTGTTTCGGTCGTGTAGGGGATCGGAATTTTCTCGATAGAGAAGGTTTCTGCTTCACGCGAGATGATGAGTTGCTCATCGCGATCTATGTCGTATTCGAAGCGTTCGAAATCATCGTCGCTCAGACAAAGGCGGTAGGGTTGCCCTGCGCTGAGGCGTGAGAGTGGAAAGACCGGCTTGCACTGTTTGTTCAAAGTGTGAATTTCAGCCGCTGAGAAGTATCCTCCCAGCAGGCCTGAAATCGTATCACCAGAGGCGATTGTCCCGGAGATGATCTCTTTGCGAATCTCGGGAATGGGGGGCGGCGCTGGAGCTGCCTCAGGCGCTGCAGTGTTCGCTTCGGTGCTGGTAACCGTCGGGCGCAGGAAAAGCGGAACGAGCAACAGGGTTATCAGGGCAAGCAGTAACCAGATACGTAACTTTGGAGCCTTCTTGCGACGCCTGGTCATGGAATGTTTGGGTGGGTGAAAATCGAAATCCAAGGGTCTCTTCCTACCGGGATGAAAACGTTAACTTCCCGAAAAACAAAATTTATTTATACTAGCAGGGTCATAACAGATTTGTCTATATATCTATACCTTGTCCCTGTTCGTTTTTACTATTGAGGTGCTTTAGTGGTTTTTTTGTTGATTGCATTATGTGATGATGGTGTTGCTTGCTAAAATTGAAAATCTAGAACTATCCAAACAGACCTGTTTCTGTTTTTTGAGGAGTTTCCTATGATTGACCCGCAGCGCTTGAGTAAAGAATTTGCCCGTTTGGCAGCTATTAACAGCCCGCCTTTACATGAAAGTTCGATTGCCAGTTACCTGGCCGAACGCCTGCAGCGCCTCGGTGCTGAGATCCGTTTTGACGCTGCGGCGACTGCAACTGGCGGTGAAGTAGGCAACCTGGTGGCAAGCTTCCCCGGTAACGGCAAACAGGTCGAACCGCTGCTCTTTTCGGTTCACATGGATACGGTCGAACCGGGAGGTCAGGTGGAGCCGGTTTTACGTGACGGTGTCTTCTACAGCGCTGGCGATACCATCCTCGGTGCCGACGATAAGGCCGGAATTGCTGAACTCATTGAGGCTCTCGAAGTAGTCAACGAGCAGGATATCCTCCATGGACCCATTGAGGTGGTGGTGACGATCGCTGAAGAGATCGGCCTGGTGGGGGCGAAGCATTTTGATTACAGTATGGTTCAGGCGCGCTACGGCTATGCCCTCGATACTGAGGGCGTCGAGATGATGGTTCTGCAGGCCCCTGGTGCGAATCACATACAGATCGAGATAGAGGGGCTTGCTTCTCATGCCGGCATGGTGCCTGAGCGTGGCGTCTCAGCCATTCAAACCGCCTCCCTCGCGATCAGCCAGATGCGCCTCGGACGCATAGATTATGAAACAACCGCCAATATCGGTGTCATCGAGGGTGGTGTCGCCCGCAATATCGTTCCGCAGAAGGTCTCCATTGTCGGAGAGGCTCGCAGTCATGATCCAGTTAAACTTCAAGAGCAAACCGAGCATATGCTCTCATGTTTTGAAGCGGCCGCCGATGAGATGACACGTGAAATCGACGGCAAGAGTGTACGCCCGGAAATTCATGTCGAGGTTCGACCTGATTTCCCGAGTATGTCGGTTGATGAAAAAGCTCCGGTGGTGACATTGGCCCGTAACGCCGCGGAGGCTTTAGGGCAGGATCTGAAGATTCGTCTGGGGGGCGGGGGGAGTGATGCCAATATCTTCAACGGTCATGGCATCGAGATGATCATTCTGGCGACCGGCATGACGGGCGTCCACACCCATGACGAGTCGGTTGCGGTCGCCGATATGGTTCATGTCACTGAATTGCTGGTTGAGATTATCCGGCAGGCTTAAAGGCCGGGGTGCGTGGCGTGTGGTCCGAGGTGTGAGGTGTGGAAAGGCAAAAAGAGAGAAAATCGATTAATTGGTTTCCAGGGGCAACTCGTTTAATGCGGCGATCTGTTCGCGAAGTTGCAGAATGTGTTCGCCCCAGTAGTTGACTGTGTTGAACCAGGGGAAGTGGTGAGGGAAGGCCGGGTCCTCCCAGCGCCTTGCAAGCCATGCGCAATAGTGCAGAATGCGCAGTGTTCGAAGCGCTTCAACAAGGCGTAATTCGCTCGGCCGAAAATCGTAAAACTCGTTGTAGCCTTCAACAATCTCTGCCAATTGTGCGGTCTGGCGCGAACGATCCCCTGAAAGCATCATCCAGATATCCTGAATGGCCGGCGCTGTCCTGGCATCATCAAAATCGACAAAGTGAGGCGCCTGGTCGCGCCACAAAACATTGCCAGCATGGCAGTCGCCGTGAGTACGGATGAATGGCGTGTCGCCGGCCCCGGCGATCAGTTCATCAATGGTCTGCAGCAAGTCATGGCTCAGTGCGTCGTAATTGGCTTTGTATTCGGGAATGATGAACTTCTCACTGATCAATTCCACTGAAGCGTGACCGAAGGTTGCACTGTCGAGTCGGGGTCGATGCTGAAAAGGTTTTGTGGCGGCGATGGCGTGCATGCGGCCGAGTGTGCGGCCCATGATCAGCAGATTGTCGAGATCATCGAACTCGGGTGCGTGTCCGCCCTGGCGCGGATAAAGGGAAAAACGGAAGTCGCCGAAATGAAAAAGGCTTTCACCGCGCTCGTTAAGCATTGGGGCGACGACCGGCAGTTCATGTTCTACCAGCTCAAAACAGAATTGGTGCTCTTCGAGAATCTGCTCGTCACTCCAACGTTTGGGGCGGTAGAACTTGGCGATCAATGGGCTCCCCTCTTCGATACCCACCTGGTAGACGCGGTTCTCGTAGCTGTTCAAGGCAAAAGTGCGGCAATCACAAAGAAAGCCGCAACTCTCGACGGCATCCATGATGAGACTGGGCGTCAAAGCTTCGAAGTGGTGCTGGTTTTGTATTTCAGTCATTTGAGCCGTTATTGAACAAGTTAGGTTTTACTTGCTTATAATCAAAAAAATGCTTTAACGCAAAGGCGCCAAGTCGCAAAGAACGCAGAGGGAAAACGCCTAAGCCTAGGGAAATGTCTCTATATTAAGCTTTACTCTCTGCGTCTTGGCGCCTTTGTGTTAATCAATGGTTTGAATCGGTTTTGCCTTATGCTTGAGGTGCGATGCTATGATTTTAAACTTACGTTATAAGAGCCTGAATATCGCTCACAAGGTCAGTGATATCTTCTTCAGTGGTTGCCCATGAGCACATGAAGCGACAATGGCCAGAGCCAATGAAGGTGTAGAAGATCCAGCCTTTGTCTCTTAGCTTGGCAATCGTCTCCTCCGGCATCTCGACAAAAACTGCATTCGCTTCGGTGGGATGGACAAGATTTACACCGTCGATCTTCGAGAGTTCTCCGGACAGTTGGCGTGCGCAGGCGTTGGCATGGCCGGCATGCTTGAGCATGGTGTTGTTCTGAAGCAAGCCAAGCCAGGGGGCGGAAAGATAACGCATCTTGGAAGCCAGTTGCCCGGCCTGTTTGCATCGATATTCAAACTCGTAGGCGAGCTTTTTGTTGAAAAAGACCACCGCTTCGCCCATCGGCATACCGCACTTGGTACCGCCGAAGGTCAGTACATCAACACCGGCCCGCCAGGTCAGCTCTTTCGGGTGAACCTGAAGTGCTGCTACTGCGTTCGCAAAGCGCGCACCATCCATATGTAGTTTGAGGTTGAGTCGCTTGGTCAGACCGTGGATCTCGACCAATTCATCTGGAGTGTAGAGAGTGCCCAATTCCGTGGACTGAGTGATCGAGAGAACCTGTGGCTTGGGGTAATGAATGTCGGTACGTCTCTTGACGGTGTGTTCGACTTCGTCAAGGTCAACCTTGCCGTTGTCTCCTCCAACCGTTAAAAGTTTGGTGCCGTTGGAAAAGAATTCGATGGCACCACATTCGTCGGTTTCAACGTGAGCCGTCTCATGGCAGATGACACTGTGGTACGACTGGCACATTGAGGCCAGGGCCAGGGAGTTGGCTGCGGTGCCGTTGAAAGCAAAGAAGATCTCACAATCTGTTGCAAAGAAATCACGGAGAGTATCACAGGCTTTAGCTGTCCAGGGGTCATCGCCGTAGCTGGTCGAGTAACCGCTATTGGCTTGCTGCAGCGCCTGCATGGCTTCCGGGCAGATCCCGGCGTAATTGTCACTTGCGAACTGGTTTTTAAGATGTTTTGTCATCATGGTCGTTCTCGTTAGCCGTGTGTTTATAGGTGCTTTAGCGTTTGCAACGACAAAGTCAGTACAGGAATTTAACGCAAAGATGCCCAAAAAAGCTAGTAAAGACGCAATAACAGATAATTCCGGTGACACAATGGTACTGTGTCACCGGAATTAAACCCTCAAGCGTTGTGAAGCTTCCTCGAACTAAAGACTCCCCAGTCGTTTCATCTGCATGTCCATTTGCTTTAGTCTCACCTGTGCTTTATTGAACATCTCCTCGCCGGCAAGTACGCCCACCGAGCTGGAGGGAAATGCCTGCTTCAGGTAAGTTTGTGCGACATGGGCCAGTTGCTCCTGCTTCACAGCGAGGATGCCGTTACGGAAGCTTTGCAGCATGTCGTGGTTAATGCCCTGCTGCTGATGGATAAATTCACGGTATCCACGACTTCCCGGTGAAAGAGGTCGGTCCAGTTCGGCGAATGCCGTCAGGATGGATTCCTTGATCATCTCGTCACTGAAACCTCCCTTGCAGGCCCACTCAACGCCTTCTGCGTAGACATCAAGAGTTCGCTCGAGGTGTGGATCGCGATAGGAGAGCATGGAGAAGAGGCCTCCATCTGCGTTGTACCCGGCCATGCCGCCGTATGCGCCGCCTTTCTCACGAACTTCACGATGCAGGAAGTCTGCACGCAACAGCTTCGCCAGTACCATCAGAGCCGGCGCATCAGGGTGTGTATAGGGCACGGTACGAAAAACACGAGAGACATAAGCGACCGGCAGGTTGTGCTGCCAACCGGTGACGCCAGGTTGAGCGTTGAAAGTTGTTGTTGCCTGAGATTCTTCGGTTGTCCTTTCAGGAAGGGCTGCCAACAAACCTGCTAAAGGCTTTTGAATGCTTTGTTGCGCAAACTCTTCTGCTGTGATGGCGACTGCTGCATGGTTTGTAACAAACAGGCAGGAGGCAATCTCTTTGAATGTCTGCGCGAGTTCGGCAAGACCTGCATCATCCAGAGTGCTGGCCTGTTGGATCGTCTGCACTTGAGTCATGCCACTCCACTCTTCGCGCAAGCTTGCGGTCGGTGTGAGTGTGGCTGCTGCGGCACGCGCGGCGAAGGAATGGCCTGCCCCGGGGATCGAGTTCTCCATCGAGGCCCTGATCTGGCCGATCACCGTGTGTATACGCTCGAGGTCGTTAAAGTCCGGAGCGGTCAAGATGTCGGTCAGAATTTCACACAGGGTCGTCTGATTGCGATCCAGGCATTTACCTTTGAGTTCCACTACAGAACGCATGCTGTCGAGGTCAAGAGGACTCTCCAGCAGGTTTGGACCGAAGCGGACGCCACCGGTAGCCGCGCTAATACGTCGGGACATGGCCAGGTAGTCGTGACCTGCCGCGCCGATCTGAGGCAGTAAGGCACAGAAAATCGGCAGGTAAGGTCGCAGGGCAGGGGCCAGAGCGCTGGTGTCAAACTGCATGACCAGGTTGGTGATGCCATTCGTTGGTTGGGTAAACCAGAAGCTGTCGCAGGTTGAATCTGTTTGCTTTTTGAAAGGTGTCTTCTGCTCTTCCCGTGCGATGTCTGTCAACTCGAGGATGGGCAGACAGCTGGTGTCGTCAGGGGTCTCCTGGCTTTCTTTCAAGGCAATGTTTTTGGCTTTGATGTCAGCGATTTTTGCCTCGTCAAGACGCTCTCGAATTTTCTCCAGATGATCAGCAAAGGCTTGCTCTTCGCGATGAGCATGCGCGGTGTCCGGTCGCAGCAGGAGCGTAACGCGGTGCGGGTTGTCGAGCAAATGACGGCGGATCATTTTGGGGAAAAACTTCGGGTCGGCCGTTGCCGTTCTGAGTCGTTCGAGGTTCTGGCCAATCATCAGCGTACTGAAAGGATCGTCGGCATGCAGCCAGGGCCCGAACAGCCGCATCATCAGGCCCAGCCCGTAAGGGTATTGGTCTCCCGTGACTTCCCGGTTGGCAAACTCATATTGGTGCAAAGCTGCGTCGATACGTTCCTGCGGGAAGCCATTTTTCTCAACTTTTTGCAGGGTGGCGAGAATCAGGGCCTCGATCTCTGCAAGGCGCTCCGGGTCTGTCCCCTGCAGGCCTGCTGAGAGAAAGGTGTCACGGTAGTCATCGTGGTAGCCGGTGCCGGGTGAGAGGTTGCGCCCCAGCCCCGATTCGATCAACGCCTGGTAGAGAGGTGCCGCCGGGTTGCCAAGCAGCAGGTTGGCCAGGATGCCGGTCGCTGCCCGCTCAAAAGTGTCTTCGATCGGGCAGGTGAGCCACGCCATCTGCACCATGCTGCGCTGTTGCAGTTCGTCATCGGGGCCGACAGGGAAAGTCTGTGTGCTCTGTGTTGGGGCCGTCAGGCGTGTCTCCAGCGGAATCTCGCTGGTAACGTCCTGCTGCTTGAAACGACTTAGGGCCAGTTCCTCGATCTGTCGCAGATGTTCTTCAAGAGGCAGGTTGCCGTAGGTGAAGATCCAGCTGTTACTGGGATGATAATAGCTCTTGTGGAAGGCGCGTAATTCTTGCCAACTCAGTTCCGGTATATCGAGTGGTTCGCCGCCGGAATTCTTGCCGTAGCAGGTCGTGGGAAAAAGTGCTGCATTGAGACGCCGCCCCAGCAGCGATGAAGGGTCGGCCATGGCGCCCTTCATCTCATTAAAAACCACGCCTTTGATCATCAGGCTGTCCGGGTCATTCTCGTCGGCAAAGTCGAGCCGATGCCCTTCCTGAAGAAAGTCCTGCTCGCGCAGGGGGGGGAAGAAGGTGGCGTCGAGGTAAATGCCCATCAGGTTGTAGAAGTCTTTGCGGTTCATGCTGGCCACCGGATAAAGCGTCCAGTCGGCAGCCGTCATGGCGTTCATAAAAGTGTTGAGGCTGCGCTTGATCATGGCAAAAAAAGGATCGCGCACCGGATATTTTTCTGAGCCACAGAGGACGGTATGCTCAAGGATGTGGGCGACCCCGGTTGAGTCGGGGGGCGGCGTGCGGAAGCCAACGGCGAAGACGTTGTTCGGGTCGTCGCAAGCCAGATGCAGCATCCTCGCGCCGGTCGGTTCGTGCTTCAGACGAATTGCGGTCAGGTTTAATTCAGCAACGGGCAGCTTCTGCTCTACGAGAAAAGTGCCAAGCCGTGAGCCTGGCAAAGGAAGATTATTCATTGTGTGCTCCATTTCATGGTGTCATTTGACGCTTAAGTGTAGCGCACTACTCTCTGATTGATAGGCAAGACAAAAAATAAAAAGCCCCGCTGTGCAGCGGGGCTGGATATTGACACAATTATCAGGGAAAGAACAGTTGAAGCACCCGTTCTTCTCAATCACTCTTAAATCTTTGAGGATTTGTTTCAACGATTGCCCTCAACGCCCGAATGCCGCCTGCGCTTTAGCCTAAAAGATCCTCCTTGGAATGTACGACCTGCCAATGCTGTAGCGAAAAGTATCGGATCCAGCTCGGTGCATGAGAGATGAACCCAGAAAGTGCAATGACGGCAATCAGGCCGGGGATCGTTGCGTTCGGGTACATGTGGATAAGCAACAGAATCAGTAACTTGAGATACAGGGAGACGCCCCGGAGTTGAACAAACCAGACCCAGCCAGAGGAGGCTTCCATTAAAGTCAGCACCGCCCCGGAAACGATCGTCATGGTGATATAGATTGTTTCGTAACTGCCCGTCATGGCGTTGCCAAAAAAACCGGCAATCGCGACCAGGTGGATTGTCCTGACAATCACCTTGGTTAAGCGCCTGGGAGTATTGTCAGGTAATGACTTCAAAAAAGACATTCATCTCCTCCGGTCTCGAGCAGGCATGGAAACGGTCCTTTAACTCTCGCCGAACTTGATTCAAAGATCATCAATAGCCGCAATCAAATGAATGTTCACTTCTTCACCTGCTTGAACCTGCTCCCGGTCGGCAGGCAGAACGGCAATTCCATTGGCCCGCAACAGGGTGCTTAAAATGCCGGTATTCTGGTCGCCGGAACTCGTCGCAAGCAGATGCTCGCCGTTTTTTGCTATGCGTACTCGCAAGAACTGAACGCGTCCCGGTTTCTTTTTTATCGCCTCTTTCATGACAGCCTTGATGAACGGCTTGATCACATGCTGATGACCCATCATTTTCAAGAGTGCGGGCCTGACAAATTCCTCAAAGGTAACCATACTCGAGACCGGGTTGCCAGGCAGGGAGAAGACCGGCGTAGACTCCTTAAGGCCAAAAGCGGTTGGGCGCCCGGGTTTGATGTCAACTTTCCAGAACTGGCGCTCAACTTCCAACTCTTGCAGTACTTCACAGACCAGGTCGCGATCCCCCATCGACACCCCGGCCGTCGTGATCAGGGCATCAGCCTGTAACCCCGCAGTTAACTTCTCGATGAGGCTTTCCCGGTCATCGCGGGCAATGCCGAGGAGGATGGGCTCACCACCAAGCTCACTGACCGCAGCCGCAATAGAATAGTCATTGCTGTTGATAATCTGACCCGGACCAACGTCTTCTCCTGGTTCCACCAGCTCATCACCGGTCGACAGAATCGCAACCCTGGGACGGCGGATGACGGGGACGCCCTGGTAGCCGAATGAAGCCAGCATGTTAATT
>NODE-20-length-55817-cov-5.87081_pt1 | contig 55817 bp, 51 predicted proteins | sample MGYA00139097_ERZ477577 | MGnify/ENA metagenome assembly ERZ477577
TCTACAGCGAAACATACTACGGAGAAGTATGAGAAGTTCTATTATTGGTTTGAATTAATTAACTGGGAGAAGCGTTTACTTGAGTCTGCATATGAGTCGGGGGTGTTTTCTACGGATTTGGACGAGCTCATAAGAGAAGAAGAGATGGTCATTGCTAAACTGAGGAATCTAGCTGAGTATACGGTCATTTATTCTAAAATAAATTTAGTTTTCCGAAGTGGAGGCTTCACACGAACTGAAAAAGAACGCCAAGTTGTTGAGGATATTGCTGATTATCACTTGATAAAGGGAAAGAATACTGCTTTGTCTACTAAGGCCGCATCAATTTGTTACTATATTAAAGGGTTATGTGCTGCAACTAATAGAAATTATGATGATAGTTTCCAATTCTTTAACAGAACCAGAGAGATTTTAGATGACAACCCTCTTATAAAATTAGACACTGGGGGGCGATATGTTATGACTCTATTCCATTTGCTGCGATGTCATATTGACTCAGCTGAGTTTGAAGAAGCAAAGAAACTAATTGATGAAATTCGTGATTTACAATCAAAGAAAGGATTTAATTCTATAGATATTTCAGTTAGAATCTTTGCAAATTCATATTATCATGAAATTGTTCTACTCCATTCTCTAGGGGAGTTCCAGAAGAGTATAGACCTCATTCCTGTCATTGAAAAAAATCAAGAGATGTACAAGGGGAAAGTGAGTAAGGAGATGGAAGTTCTTTTGACTTATAATAAAGCGTATAGTTATTTTGGTGTGGGAGATTATAAAAAAGCTCTTCATTATTTGAATGAAGTTCTTAATGATAATGAGCAGAATCTACGTCAGGATATTTATAGTTTCGCAAGGTTATTTAACTTAGTGATACACTATGAGTTAGAGAATTTCGACTTTTTAGATTATGTCATTAAATCTACGAGTAGATATCTGAATAAGCATGAGCGTGATTATGAAATAGAAAATGTTTGTATTAAGCATATTCGTAAGTTAGCAAAGACGCCAACTGCTGTTAATCGACTGGAGATATTTGAAAAAATGAACAAGGATATCACCTCTTTATTGGAGGATCATAATGAAAGAGTTGTTCTAGAGTACTTTAATATTGCGGCATGGGTAGATAGCAAGATCAAAAAACGGTCATTTGAAGATTCTATTCGTCACTCCCTGACCATTCAGGCTGTTAAGTAATTTTTTTGGTTTATAGTTTGATTCAAGCTAATTTAGCAGAGAACTAAATTATTTACTTATGAAAAAACTTCTACTTCTTGGAGGGTTAATGCTTTCAAGTTTCATCGGGTTTAGCCAAATTGAAGTGCTAAATGATGTGTTTATCAATGATTTGAATAGTGGTAACTCCACTATTACAAAAAGTACGATTTGTGGCCCTGATACGGTCACCTATCCTATGGCTAAAGCGACTGGGCTTTCAGCGTTAAGTATTAATAGTGCTACATCAGCACAAGCATTATGTCAATATTTTAATGCTCCACAGGCTATTTCGATCTCAGGGGCAGAATTCTTCGCGTATAAGTTAGATGCTGCAGGAGGGACTTCTATTAATGTTAATTTGGAGGTTTATGTTGCAGGTGTTGATTCAATGCCTACAGGTGTACCTGTAGCGTCTACAATTGTTTCAGTTGATACTACATTTGGTGGTGGGCAGTTGAGTGTTTTAAGAAAGGTAGGAAGCTTTACACCTGTTACTATGACCGTTCCTTATTGTATTGTTGTTTCTAATCTTTCAGCAAATGGTGTGGGTATGCTTTCAAATGATTATAATGTTGCTGATGGGCAGCAGGAGTGGTTGAGTAGTGCTGATTTGTTTGGCACTTGGACACGTTCACATGGCTTGGTTGTTGGTGGTTCGCAATATGATGCGGATTTTATTGTTCATCCAATCGTTACGTACGATTTAAATGCAGATTTTACAGTGAGTAATCCATGTTTGTCTGCGGGTCCTACGGTGAATTTCACAAATAATTCTTCACCTGTGTTCTTTGATAGAATGTATAATCAAGCGCAGTTTCAGTCTATTCCTGAATTTTCTTTCTCTTGGGATTATGATGACGGATCTCCGATTGATAATATAGTTGATGGGTTGAACGTCTATACTGTTACTTCATCTGTTCAATATGACGTTATGTTGACGGATACAATGTATGGGTGGAATGCAACATGTGCTGTTGATACAACCATATCAATTGGTAATTTGCTAAATGCAGCATATACTACTTCTGTAGCAGGTTCAACGGTTGATTTCACAGAAGCAAGTACGTCTACAGGTCCAATAACAGGTTATTTTTGGGATTTTGGAGATGGAAATACTTCTACTTTGCAAAATCCACAGCATGTTTATGCTTCATCTGGAACGTATACTGTTTGCTTGATTGCTAGTACTGCTTGTGCTACCGATTCAACTTGTCAATCGGTAACGGTTGTTTCGTGTACGGCTCCAACAGCAAACTTTACTATTGGTAATAGTGATCCTACCTTTGATTTTACAGATGCATCATCAACTACGGGTACAACAACCTACAGTTGGGATTTTGGAGACGGAAGTACTTCTACATCTCAGAATCCTTCGCATACATATGGTATGAACGGAACGTATACTGTGATATTGATTGTATCAGATTCTTGCGGTGTTAATACATCTACTCAAACAGTTGTTGTGAGTGGTGTTTGTACTAATCCTGTAGCTTCTTTTACTGTTACGGATAATGATCCGTCTTATGATTTTACAAACGGATCAACTTCAATGGGAGGTACGTTCAATTGGGATATGGGAGATGGTACGACGTATACAACTACTGATGCTTCGCACACTTATATTGCAAATGGAACTTATACGGTAACGCTTACTGTAACTGATTCTTGTGGTGTTGACTCGACAACGATGATGGTTAGTCCTGCAACAGTGAGTTTGGCTACATTGGCGATGGCGGATGCAAAATTGTTCCCGAACCCTACTAATGGAGAATTTATAATCACTACAAGTGTAGCAATGGAGTCTCTTGAAATCGTGGAGATGTCTGGGAAAATTGTAAAGCAATTTTCAGTTGAGGGTACTCAGGCGGAAATTGACGCGAAAGATCTAGCTGATGGAAGCTATATGGTACGTATTCGTCAGTCGAATGGTATTATGTTACTAAGTCGATTGGAGATTGCTAAATAGACTGAATTGAGTCAATTTGAAAGGGGGCCATATTGGCTCCCTTTTTTATTTGATATTCAATTGATGAAAGCAACGAAATACCTATTTTTGTTGACTTACTAATTAATCACAAGTATAAGCATGGCGCAGAAGTACACAACGCGAGCAGAAGATTATTCTAAATGGTACAATGAAGTGGTTGGCCGAGCAGATTTGGCTGAACATTCAGATGTGAAAGGTTGTATGGTTATAAAACCATATGGTTTTGCTATTTGGGAGAAAATGAAAGAGGTTTTGGATAAAAAATTCAAGGAAACAGGCCATTCGAATGCCTATTTTCCTTTATTCATACCTAAGTCATATCTAAGTAAAGAAGCTAGCCATGTGGAAGGTTTTGCTAAGGAATGTGCTGTTGTAACACACTATCGTCTTAAGAATGCAGAAGATGGAAGCGGTGTTATTGTTGATCCAGATGCGAAGCTAGAAGAAGAACTCATTGTGCGCCCAACATCCGAGACTATCATTTGGAATTCGTACAAAAAATGGATTCAATCTTATCGTGATTTGCCAATACTGATTAATCAATGGGCAAATGTAGTTCGGTGGGAGATGCGTACACGAATTTTTTTAAGAACAACAGAGTTTCTTTGGCAAGAAGGTCATACAGCTCATGCAACTAAACAAGAAGCTATAGAGGAGACAGAGAAAATGTGCCATGTCTATGCTGATTTTGCTGAGGAGTACATGGCGATGCCGGTAATTAAAGGGTTTAAGACTGAGAGTGAGCGTTTTGCGGGAGCTGAGGATACTTATTGTATTGAAGCGATGATGCAAGATGGAAAGGCTTTACAGGCAGGGACATCTCATTTTCTTGGACAGAATTTCGCCAAGGCTTTTGATGTGAAGTTTGCTGACAAGGAAGGTAAGCTTGATTATGTTTGGGCAACCTCATGGGGTGTGTCAACTCGATTGATGGGAGCGTTGATTATGACGCACTCTGATGATGAAGGTCTGGTTTTACCTCCAAATCTCGCTCCGATTCAAGTAGTTGCGGTTCCAATATATAAATCAGAGGAAGATTTGAAAGCGATCTCTGCTAGAATAGAAGAGTTAGGTGTGAAGCTAAGCGCTAAAGGGATTTCTTTTAAGTTTGATGATGACGATAATAGAAGGCCAGGTTGGAAGTTTGCTGAGTACGAGTCTAAGGGGGTTCCGGTACGATTGGCAATGGGGCCTAGAGATTACGAAAATGGAAATATTGAAATTGCACGTCGTGACTTGAAGACCAAAGAGGTTGTCGAATTCGAAAGTGCGGAAGATTATATTGAATCATTATTGAAAGACATTCAAAAGAATTTATTCGATAAGGCTTTATTGTTTAGAGGGGAGAATACACAAAGTGTTGATACCTACGATGAATTCAAGCAGAAGTTAGAATCAAAAGGAGGATTTTTCTTGGCTCACTGGGACGGTACTGTAGAAACCGAAACAAAGATTAAAGAAGAAACTAAAGCAACAATACGATGTATTCCATTGGATCGCTCACAAGAGGAAGGGGTTTGTATGGTAACTGGTAAAAAGTCGAAAGGACGAGTAATCTTTGCGAAAGCTTATTAATATGGAGGGTAAAAAAGAAAGACGCGAAGGTGTTATTGATTTATTAATTAATAAGGCCGCTTTAAAACAGGATGTTGCTGATTACTCGGAAGGTGTATTTGAGTCGTTTAAGGTTGTGGTGAAGGATGAGTTAAGGGAATTACGAAAAGCCGTTGATGACACACGGATCCGCTTAACTTTTGATGATAAGAGTAAACATGAATTTAAAGTTTTTGTCGGGAGCGATGCTTTGGTTTTTCAGCTACATACGAACATTTTTAGATTTGATGATGATAATCCATTATGGAATACTAGCTATTTGCAAGAAAATGGGGCGAATGGCTATTTCGCTGTCATTAACATTTATAATTTTCTAGCTGAATCATTCGAGCAGAATCGATTAAATGATGCAGGGTATCTAATTGGCCGGATGATTATGAATCATGATTACCACTTCATGGTAGAAGGGCAGGGGCAGTTAGGATTCCTCTTCAGAGACCTAGAAAATAGTACTTTGACGGATAGTGTTATTAGGCGCATTGTACATTCAGCAATGTCTTATGCAATTGATTTTGACTTAATTATGCCACCGTACACGCTGGTTCAAGAGGTCACACTAGGACAAATCAATATGATTAGTTCAGATTTGCAAATGGCAACTGGGAAACGACTAGGCTTTAAATTTAGTGCAGAGGATAAAGATATTTTTTAGAAAAAAACCTTTTGGATCGTTTGCTATTAAAGAATTTCAATATATATTTGCACCCGCCTAAGGAAGCAGGTATACTGTTTTATTGGGAGATTTGAAATTAATAAAAGGCCCATTCGTCTAGTGGTTAGGACGCCAGGTTTTCATCCTGGAAACAGGAGTTCGATTCTCCTATGGGCTGCCAAATGAGTGTATTTGGCCCATTCGTCTAGTGGTTAGGACGCCAGGTTTTCATCCTGGAAACAGGAGTTCGATTCTCCTATGGGCTGCAAAGAAAGAGTATTAAAAATTAAATTAGAGAAAATGGCGAATCACAAGTCAGCATTAAAAAGAGTAAGATCAGACGAAACGAAAAGATTGCGTAATAAATACCAGCACAAGACAACTCGTAACGCTGTTCGTAAATTAAGAGAGTTAACTGATAAGAAAGAAGCAGAGAAAATGCTTCCATCAGTGTTTGCTATGCTTGATAAGCTAGCGAAAAAAAATGTAATCCATAAGAACAAGGCTGCGAACTTGAAGTCTGGACTTCAAGTTAGTGTGAACAATTTATAGTTCGAACCTTCGTTAGGACATTGGGGGCATAGCCCCCTTTTTTTTTACCTTTACTTTTGAGAGGTTAACGAATGATTAAAAAACTCATTTTTGGATTTCTGTTGTGTGTGACGCTCAGTGTTCACGGTCAACTTGTGCATGAGTTTGATACGCTGACATATCGTGAACGGATAAATAGTACGATAGATTCCATAGATATTAGTGGGAGTGATCTTCCTACAACCTTTGATGGTGGTAGATCAATTCTCACCTCAAAAGGTCTTTCTTCTCAATCACTTTTCAATCAACTAACTGATCTAAACTTTACCCGTTTCGGGACATGGAGAAAGATGGAGTTTTCCGCGTTGCCCCATTTAGGGTTTTCTTATTCATTTGGAGGGCAAGGTACTCAGTTTCTTAATGCTGTCTATAATCACGCGTTCCGAGACAGCACTGTACTTAATGTGTATTATAATCGAAATAGTAGTTTAGGGATTATCCGAAATAGTGCATTTTCGAATAATGATGTTAAAATGCAGTTGCAACATATGGGGCGTAGGTACTCAATGCAGTTGAAAGGTGAATTTGCTTCGCATGACCTTTCTCACTCAGGTGGCCTCGATAGCTTATCGAATACTGGTTTAGAATTTTCTCCGGTAAATAAAGATGATGCACACAGTAATGGTAAGGTCGGTCAGGTAGTATTAATGAATTATTTGAATGTTTTGCCTGACTCCGTTAGTTCTCTAGGTATCATGACGCATCATCATTATTCCATCATGAATAGAGAGTACACAGAATCAGGAACTCTGAATTTAATATACGACAGCATTTATATTGATACCTTTGATACGAGGGACCAATTCAACCTTGCTAGTATATCGAATGGGGCCGGGGTGTATTTTTCAAATCCAAAAATCTACCTACATGGAGTGCTTGATTATAACTATTGGAAGTATCAGAACTTAGGGATGAATTATGATTCGACGGAACTAAACTTGACTTCACATGCTAAGTTAACCTTGAAGAAGCTAGTAGTCACGAATGATTTGAAAATGAATTTGATTGGTCGTTTCAATGAAGTTTCGGATAGAATCAATATTTTGTACAGAGGGGATAACTTACAAGCGGGAGGGAGTTTTCTATACGAGAATCTTGCACCTACTGTTTTTCAAAGAAGGTATTTGTCCAATACAAGTAATTACGCTCTCACTTCTTTTGACAAACAGAATTGGTTTAGGGCTAAAGCTTATTTGAAATATAAATTCAATCAGGATAAAATTACGATTTCAGCTTTTGGTGACTTTACATCAGTATCTAATGTTTATTATTTTGATGGAGATAAATGGTTCAATGATTCTCTTACGGCTAATTTTGCGTCTGTTGGAGTTCATTCCACGATGAGATTCGGTGTGTTAAATATTCATCCTAGATTAGTTTATTCTATTGATCGAGATGGACGTTTGCCAGCTCTTCAGGCTTATGGAAGGGTATATGTCAAAGGAAGGTTGTTTAAAGCTAAAAAGCTACAGGCCCTCGTCGGAATTGATGTTTCGTATATTTCGAAGTTTACTACACGCGCATTTATTCCTTCAATGGATACTTATAATTGGATGGATGCGACCAGCCAGTATTCCGCAGCATCCAATGTCAACCTACATGCATTTCTATCTTTAGGGATTGCTGACTTTCGATTTTTCTTTAGGTATGAGAATATAGGGTATTTTTGGTCGGAGAAAGAAAATTGGACCGCATATAGCTACCCTGTTGCTGGAACACGATTGAGAATTGGTCTTACATGGGATTTTTTCAATTAATTCGAGATTGATTATTAATGCAAAGAAACCAAGCTATAAGAAAATATCAGCTTTGCATATTTCTAGCTTTTTGAATACACATCCTTTAGTTATATTTGCGTAAAATCGGAGTAATGAAATTATTAGAAGGAAAAGTTGTTCTCATTACGGGAGCGTCACGAGGCATTGGGAAATCAATTGCTGAAGAATGCGTAAGGCAAGGAGCGAAAGTTGCATTTACGTATTTATCATCCGAAGAAAAAGCGAAAGCATTGGAAAATGAATTAGCGAAGGATGGTGGTGTTGCTAAAGGGTTTAAATCTGACGCCTCAAAGTTTGATGAAGCTCAATCTTTAGTAGATAATGTGATAGCTGAATTTGAAACCATTGATGTTTTGGTTAATAATGCTGGAATTACTAGAGATACTCTTTTAATGCGTATGTCAGAGGAGCAATGGGATGACGTTATTAATACAAATCTTAAGTCTGCCTTTAACTTAACGAAGGCGGTTCAACGACCGATGTTAAAGGCGCGAAAAGGGTCAATTATTAACATGTCTTCAGTTGTTGGGGTTGGAGGAAATGCAGGTCAGTCGAATTACGCTGCATCAAAGGCTGGACTTATTGGATTTACAAAATCAGTAGCTCAAGAGTTAGGGTCAAGAAATATCCGATGTAATGCAATCGCTCCAGGGTTTATTGAAACAGAAATGACTGAAGCATTAGATCAAAAAATTGTAGAGGAATGGAGGGCTTCAATTCCTTTGAAACGCGGCGGATCGCCAAAAGATGTGGCTGATTTGACTGTTTTTCTTGGTTCAGATATGTCTTCATATATTACTGGTCAAACCATCAATGTTTGCGGTGGAATGCAGATGTGATAAAAAGAAAATATTTAGAAGGCCCTTATTATTGAATAGGGGCTTTTTTTTTGTTTAATATATCCCAAAAACGTTGTGATACAATGATTAACTTCTTGAGAAGGTCAAAATATAAAGTGATATACGTAATAATTGAGATAGCCCAAAGAAGGATTAGATTAGCGTAAAATGTTTTGAATTTGAAGCCAAATATATACTTATACGGAGCATAATAGTGCGTATCAAAAAAGCTCACGCCTTTGGGGTCATTATAAATAGGGGTGTCATTTTGAAAAATTTCAGAATTCGCAACAATAACTTTCTTCATTTCTGTTCGGTTCGTAACGATTTGTGTTAGCGCATCATTAGCATAAGAGCTTTGCAGCTTTTTGTAGTTGTCTATGCCTAATGAATCAATTGTATGTTGAATTTTTTCTCTTTGTTTATTTATTGTATAAATACTTTGGAGTTTAATGTAATTGAGGAAAATATTGATGTTCTTGAAGTCATTCTCATCCATGATTATTCCAATTTGAAGATCTTTCATGCAGTTTTCACAGTCAAGATTGCCCCAATGTTCATCGGCTTGTTGAATCTCATTACTAATCAACTTAAGAGCAATTTCTTTTTTCGCTGAGCTTGTCTCTGGATCTGTAATAAGATTGATGTTCTTGTGAATTTCTGGCAGCCAATAGTCTTTTGTCCATTCAGCCTCTGAATTCTTAATTCTGTCTTCTAGGAAGTAGCTTTCATAGTCATTCTGAGAAGATTGCTCAACAGATAGTCCTTCATATGCCCATCGAGAAGCCATCATATTACCAACCCAAGGAACTTTCGTAGCATTAGAGAGTGAGGGATGTAGTTTGTCAAATTTTACGATTACTCCGCTGAATAAAAGCTGTGGGATGATCATTAGCGGAATAATGATGTAAATTACTTTTGCAGAATTGAATGCACTCGAGATATTTAGACCTGCTAAATTGGATAGGGAAGCAGTGGAAAACATAATCAACCAATATTCCAACCACATGCCTTGAATTCCTAGTATCCAATTTCCAATTAGGACGAATAATAATGATTGAATTGCTGAAATGAGAAATAGTATCGACATTTTCGCTAATAAATAACTGCTGCGTGAAAGATTGATAAACCGCTCTCTAGCAAGAATTTTTTTGTCCTTATTAATTTCTTCTGCAGCGACGGTTAAACCAAGAAAAATTGAAACAATAACCGCTATAAAGATGTACTGTGGAATGTTTTCATTGCCGAAATAAGTGTACTGTTCGATGCCGTTGTTCCAGCTGAAGTATTTGATGAAAAAGGAGAGGATTAACGCTAGTAGTGGCGCGACCAAAATATTGATCAGCATGTATTGCGTGTTGGCCCACTTACTAAGGGAATCACGCTTTAAATAGGTGAAAAATTGTGAAATTCTTGATGGGAGCGTAGTGCTTGAACTTGGAGGGCCAGTCTCTGTCTCTACAATATACTCTTGCTTGTGCTTTTTGTAAATGCTGTTCCAGTCATCTGGTGTTCGTTTACGTGTGTTTGTTTCATTTCCAAATTCATCAACGATTTTCGCGTCAATAATGTTAAATATTTGTTCTGGGTTAACATTTCCACACAGATTGCATTCGCGTTCATGCGCATTCCCTTTGTAGGAGAAGGTTTTAAAATATACAACTGCATTTAGTGGGATTCCATCATATATTGGAAATCCGCCTTGGTCCATGATTAATAAACGATCGAAGAGCTTGAAAATGTGCGATGATGGCTGATGAATGATTACAAAAACCAACTTCCCTTTAAGTGAGAGCTCCTTTAGTAGGTCCATGATGTTCTCAGAGTCTCTACTTGAAAGTCCAGATGTCGGTTCGTCTACAAAAAGTATGGAAGGCTCACGGATGAGTTCTAAAGCTATATTTAACCGTTTTCTTTGTCCACCCGATATAACTTTTGATAAAGATGATCCTACTTTTAGATGTCGAATTTCATAGAGTCCTAGGCTTTTAAGTAAATTAACGACTTTCTTTGTCAGTTCTCCGTCGGTAAAACCTTTCATTGATAGTTTTGCGCTGAAGTAAAGATTTTCGAAAACAGTTAGTTCTTCTATTAAGAGGTCATTCTGATTGACATTTCCAATTACACCTTCCAGCTTATGTTTCTCACTGTGAAGATCAATTCCATTGATTTTAACAGTCCCGAACGTGGGTTTTATTTTTCCGTTCATAACGTTCAGCAAGGAGGTCTTTCCTGTGCCAGAACCACCCATAATACCAATCATTTTTCCGGTTCCAGTGGAGAGGTTTATTTTTCGAATGGCTTCACCTCCGCCTTTGAAAGCGTGGATCACATTCGAAACTTCAAAACTAAGAGGGGTTAAGTTTTCAGGATTGGTGACTTTGGATATCAGATCACTGTAAAATATCTGATTACTTTTCGATGTTCTTGTCGTTGATCCAACATTAAATACATGTGTTTTATCGTTGGAGACGAATTGACCGTTTATGTAGAGTTCGTCATTTCCAAAATACCTAAAAAACAAGGTTTTAACACTCTTTACATAAATGACATGTATAAGTGATTGGAGCCCTTCAACTATTTCTGTTTTCGCATGTAGGAAAGGGCCTAGCTCTTTATTGCTGTAGTAGATGTGACCTTCCTTGTCAGGGAATTCAGAGCCTTTTAGTTCAATAAAAGTTCTTAAAAGCTCGTATTCCTCCTCTTCTATATGGAAAGAGTCTGAAACTGTCCGGACGAATTTTATCTCACTATCTGTTCGAATATCATCTCGATCAATAAACTCAAACATTCGAATGAGTACTATGATTTTTTGTCGCTGCGTCAGTTCTTTATTAATTTGCTCGCAAATACGAAGAACCTTAACAGAGTGGAGGGAAGTTCTTTTTTGATCTTTCTTTTTGGAATAAAGTCTCCCTCTTGTAGATACTAAAAATGAGTCAAAAATATTCAAATATTTATTGACGTCTTCAGAACTAAGTTCGGATTTAAGAAAGGATATTATGATTTGTTTACCCTTAGTACTTTGTATTTTCTGAGCTTCGGATTCGGAATCTCCTTCTGTAACTTCATCTACCTTTGCAATAATAGCAAAGAGTTGCATTAACGCACGAAGAATTCTTTCACTCATTCAAACCGATAAGAAGGGGATTATTTTTGAAATCCAATCAGCATAACTGCACAACCGGTCACTTTTAACTCAAGATCTAGTTCTGTTTCAATAGTAACTGGTAAAGTTTCGATCACTTTGAAGTCCCAATAAGGAGCGTTTTTATAGTTCTTGTTCGAAAACAAAATATTTCCTTGCGGATCTTTAATTGTAAAAATCACAAAGTTATCCTTTGATCCAGCGCTAGCAGCTATTCTGTACGTTGTCCCTCCGAAGAATGTTGTGTTGAATTGTGCTTTTTCCCTGTCAAGAAAAGCTGTGTAAACCTGACCATCAGAAATAAAATCAGACCCGTTTGTGTTTTCTTTGAGTAATTTCTCGCAGTCTCTAACGATTCGCTCGCAATCCTGAGATATAGATAGGCCTGTAACAAGAATAAATAGAGTGGATAATATAAGTGTTTTCATTGTTTTAGGCATTTGTGATGTTAGATCTAATCGCTTCAATTTTGGTCTTGATTTCATTTAGGATAACGTCATCAATTTCAATATCAAGAGTGTGGTGGAAAGTTGTAAGCTTCTCTTCTTTACTAGTTTCAGGAGCAGCGTACTCATAAGTCATATTGATTTTATCAAATGACTCTTCTAAATCTTCTAATTCAGCAATAAGTCCATCGTTACTTCCTCCTTTATTATATTCTTGAAGAATTTTAATTATTGAATTCAACGATTGTTTTTGTTCACCAATTCGACGGCGAATATCTGTATTAGATTTTTTCTCGTTTAATTGACAAGCTATGTAGATTGATTCAATCCACCCACCCGTAAGAATAAGAGCCGATGTAGATTTTCGATTCGCTTGTTTCAAGAAGTTATCAGCTTGTCTAAAAGCATCAGACATTAAAAGTATCATTGAGTCCTCTTCTCCGTTGTTTTCCTCGAATCGCTTCAAGAAGCTAGTATCAAATGCTGCATCTAGTCCTAATTCTGATGTTAGCTTTTCTACCGAACTAAGATAGCGCATCGTAACGTTTTTTTGATCATATAAGGTTGAGTACCCCAAATCAGTACCATAAATACCTAGATTCAATGCTTGTTTATAATCAGTAACGTATTCACCAACAGTTTTATCGTCATTCAAGAGCGTTCCGTCAAAAGGTAGATCGAGTGACTTGATTAGATAAGCAGTTTGAACAGGTGAGGGGATACTGAATATTTTACCATCAAAGACAGTGTTTAGTGAGCTGTTTGGATCAAAAACCTCATTGTCAATATTGTCTTGATTATCTTGATTATCTGTTGTACAAGAGAATAAAAATGCTCCACATACAAAAGTTAAGAAGACTGGTTTTAGTAGCGTTTTTTTCATACTAAGGACTTACGTTAGTATTGTAAAAATAGCAAAAATAGTGATATTCCAATCGAATTATTAATTTTGTTTGTATACCAAGAAATGATGCATATAAGACCAAGAAGAAACCGTAAAAGCATTGCGATACGGAACATGTCTGAAGAGACAAAGCTGGGAGTTGAGAACTTAATTTACCCAATGTTTATAGAAGATGGTGTAGGGATTAAGAAAGAAATTTCTTCTCTTCCTAATAACTATCGATGGTCTATAGACACTTTGCTTCCTGAAATTGAAGAGTGTCTTAAACTAGGCATTGATAAATACGTTCTCTTTCCTGCTGTTCGAGAAGAATTAAAGGATAAAGTTGCTTCTTATAGTTATGCTGATGAAAATTTCTATTTGCATGCTATTCGTGAAATAAAAGAGAGATTTCCAGAATTATCTTTAATGAGTGATGTAGCTATGGATCCATATTCATCTGATGGTCATGATGGGTTTGTTCGCGGTGGAGAGATAATAAATGACGAAACTTTACCGATTTTAGCAAAGATGTCAATTGCTCAAGCACAGGCAGGAATTGATATTCTAGGTCCAAGTGATATGATGGATGGTAGAGTGGGCTTTTTGAGAACGGCTCTTGACGCCGAAGGGTATAGTGATGTAAGTATAATGTCTTATACTGCTAAATATGCAAGTGCATACTATGGCCCTTTTCGCGATGCATTGGGTTCGGCGCCAAAAGAAGGTGATAAGAAAACGTATCAAATGAACCCTGCTAACAAACGAGAAGCATTGTTGGAGGCTCAACTTGATTTTGAAGAAGGTGCTGACATGATGATGGTTAAACCAGCAATATGTTACTTGGATATTATTCATATGCTAAAAGAGAGTTTTGACATTCCTATTACTGCTTATAATGTCAGTGGCGAATGCGCTATGGTGTATGCTGCAAGTCGGAATGGATGGCTGGATTATGAAGCTGCGATGTCTGAAATGTTATTAAGCATTCGTCGGGCAGGAGCGGATGGTATTTTAAGCTATTTTGCTAAGGATTTCGCTAAGTTGACCAATTAAATGTTGTTGGGAATTAATGCAGTTTGGAGAATTCTCAATACCTTTAGTTAAATGGATGAGTTTGATTTTTACCCTCAAAAGCCTGATTTAGTGGAGCAAGAGCCGAAAAGTGGTTTGTCGCTGACTATTTTTTCTTTGGTGTTATTTGTGATGATCTTCTTATTTGTTGCAGGTGATGAAGTTAATTTCATTGTTCATCTAGTTACAGTATTGCTCATTCATGAAATGGGACATTTCTTAACAATGAAGCTGTTTAAATACAAAAATGTTCGAATGCTCTTTGTGCCACTGATGGGGGCTTTTGTTCAAGGGGTCAAAACTAATTACTCGCAAAAAGAAAGTTTTATTGTTACAAGTGCCGGTCCATTTCCAGGTGTCGCAATTGGTGCGTTTTTGGTATGGTATTCGTCTCAGGTAGAATCGAATTGGATGATGACTCTAGGGCTTATGTTTCTATTGTTGAATATCATTAATCTGCTGCCACTTGATCCTTTGGATGGAGGTCAGATGTTCAAAATGTTTATGAGAAAGAATCATGAGTTGTTTCTTATGATTTTTGCGTTTATTTCGTCTGTCTTCATGATAGGTGTTGGTTGGTTTTTTGATAGTTACATAATAATTGCGTTTGGTTTCTTTATGGGGTTTCGTGTACGTGCCTTACAGAAGAAGTTTCAAGTTCATAAAGACCTCTCTCAAGAAGAAGTTAATTATTCGACAACTTATAAGTTGTTGAGTAATAAAGATTTTGTGAAGATTAAAAATGTTTTAATTCAACATACACCAGCTTTAAAAAAGTATATTGATCAGGTCACAACCGATGAGTCAGACCCGGTAATTGCAAGCCAAGTGAATAATGTGCTTGTCACCCCTTTAAAGCGTGATGCTTCCATGTTGTTTAGAGTAGTACTGCTGTTGCTATGGGTTGCGGCATTTCTTACTCCCATTGCTTTGTTCTTTTTTGTAGATATCAATTGGTATTTCATAGCATGAAGTTTCAGATAGGACAAAGGGTTGTTTTCCTTAATGATCAAGGTGGTGGTGTTATTCAATCAATTAATGAAAAAGCACTGTACATTATTGAGGATGAAGATGGATTTGTAAGACCGTACAGAGAGAATCAATTGGCAGAAATTCAAGGTGAAGACTATAAGGTTAATGACGAAGATATCGCGATCATTAAGGAAGAGGCTTTGCAAACACGAGTTAAACATGTGACGTTTCACGAGGTTGATAGAAGAAGTAAACATGAAATAGATGTCTGGGAGGTTGATCTGCATATAGAGAATTTAATTGATTCACACAGAGATCTTACGAATACGGAGATTCTTAGGAGACAAATGAGTGCTTTTAAGTTATTTTTCAATAAGGCTAGAAGCCAATCTATTCGTAAAATGGTAGTTATTCATGGGGTCGGTGAAGGGGTGTTAAAATCTGAAGTACGTTCATTTCTAGATCAGTTGGATACTATTGAATATTACGATTCTGATTTTGTAGAATATGGTAAAGGAGCTACTACAATAGAAGTTAACTATAGTCGTTAGGGCTGTCGCAGGTAGAATCGAAATCCTCCTTTGCTGTATAGTAGCTTAAAGCCTGGGTAATCGTCTAATTCTCTATTCGTCGATTTCGAAACCAAATAAACAGACTTGTCTATATCTCCTTTCAATAACCAGGTAATGTCTTTTGATTCCTGCCGAAGCCCCGCCGGTGTTTCTGAATAGTGGTACTGAGCGTAACTTTTAAATCCAAAGCTCTCAATGTAACAATCCTCTCCCTTTTTATCTTCATAGAATTCAATAGCAGGACCTTGCGTAAATGCTTCAATTTTTGGTAGAATAAAAAAAAGAATGATGAGCAGTGTAGCCCCCATGCTTATTGCGTTAATAACTAATCCGTTTATGATTCTACCTCTTCTAAGAAGTATATAGGTCAGGACGATGCCAATACTAAATAATATGCCTCCAATAATTTCGAATCCACTCCAGTTGGTGCTTGTTGCAAGTGAGTCAACTGCGAATTGATCGTTCATGTACGGGTAAATGACTTCTTTATTTTTCAGAAGTAAGGGGAGGGTGATGAAGACGAACCCAAGAAGTACTCCGATAATGAGGAAAACTGTAGACTGCCATTTTCTCAGTGTTGTCTCTGCTTTTAAGTGTTTGAAAAGCACTAATGAAGCCAGGAAAGAAAGCGGGATGTAGGTCATTGATGAATAGTGGATGATTTTTGTAGTTGTAATACTAAAAATGATGATTACAACCCAAAACAAGCAAAGCATCCAGGTTTGCATGTCAAATGGTTGTTCTTCCTTTCTTCGAAAGGCTGGTAACGCCAATATTGACATAGGGAAGCAGCCGAAGAATACCACGACAAAATGATAATAGAACGGTTGGGCATGACCTGCTACATCAGAACTAAATAATTCTAATTGATAAGCGATGAACTTTTGCATGGTATCCATTCCGTTCTGGAGCAGTTCAATACTTAACCAACTACAGACAATAAAAAGTAAGCCAAGAAAGAAGAGTAGGATAGTGTTAAATTTAGGGAACCCTTTAAAACGTTTGATAATTAAGTAAACTAAGAGGGTAAGTCCAAGTAGTAAAAAACCAACTGGGCCCTTTGTTAAAACGCTTAATCCACTAAATATACCAGACAATACAGCTAATTTAGTTGCGTTTGAATCATTTCCTATTACTCTTAACATGAAGTAAATGGACATGAAGATGAAATAGTTGAATACGGGATCAATGATTCCAGATTTAAAGTAAATGTGAGGTAGGAGCGATCCGAAAAATACTAGAGACCAAATCAATCCGAATTTTGCGGAAAAGTGTTTTTTGCCAATAAAATATAAAGTGATCAAGTAAATGAATCCAAAAACTGCATTTGGAAACCTTGCTGCGAATGCGGTTACACCAAATAGTTTCATGCCAAGGACTTGAAGCCAAAAGAACAATGGAGGCTTTTCCCAAAAAGCAGTGTAGTTAATTTGAACTCTAAGATAATTATTGCTTTCGATCATTTCCCGCGCGGACTCGGCAAAATTGATTTCATCCCAATCGAATAGGTTTACTAATCCCAGTCCGATAAAGAAGAAGAGTGACAGAATAGCAAAAAAGCTTATAGCCAGTCTGTTGTTTGAATAGAGCTTATCAAAAAAAGAATTCATCGCGCGTTATGCGTGAAATATTTTGGATTTCGCCAATCCAATCTTGTTGAAAAAATAAAGCCATGAAACGCCTAGAACGCCTAGCCCATATTTTGTACTTCTTGCCATATTTATCGAAGAGGCTTCATCAAAATATTTAGTTGGACAAGTTACTTCTGCAATATCATACCCCTTATAACAAATTTGTGCAAGCATCTGGTTGTCAAAAATAAAGTCGTCAGAGTTAATGTTGTAGTTAACGGCCTCCAATACTTCTTTTGAAAACATACGATATCCCGTGTGATACTCAGATAGTTTCTGGCTCATCAGCACATTTTGACTTAGTGTTAGAAAACGATTTGCGATGTATTTATATATTGGCATTCCTCCCTTTAGCGCGCCTTTTCCAAGTATGCGAGAACCAATTACCACGTGATAAACATCGCGAGCTATGATGTAAGCCATGCTTTCAATTAATTTAGGTGTGTATTGATAGTCAGGATGTAACATAACTACAATGTCAGCATCAAGTTCTAGTGCTTTGTTGTAGCATGTTTTTTGATTACCACCGTATCCAAGGTTTGTCTCATGGCGAATGACATGTTTTATTCCTATTTCCTTGGCTAATTCGGAGGTGTTGTCACTGCTCTTGTCGTCTACTAAGACAACGTCATCTACGATATCGAAGGGAATCTCATCGTATGTTTTTTTTAATGTTTTTGCTGCGTTGTACGCTGGCAGGATGACAATTAGTTTTTTACCGAGAATCATAATTAACTAGAGTAAGTTAGGTGCAAAATTAAATATCTTTCCTGAACGTGTGGACGTCATTGTGATTTTCTTCAATTCCATCCTTCACTTTTTTTATTGTTTGTGCTAAAATAAAAATGTCGGCAGTGGCGTTCTTTCCCAGCCAGGTGAAGCTTTCCATTTCGTTTTCGACAGCCATTGCGATATGGTATAGAGTTTCGAAATTGTTTCGCAAAAGCCATTTTTGTGCTGATTCACTTCCTTCAGCTGCATTTATCATTGCAAGTAGGTGTGCGTATCCATTTTGTTGCAGCCAAGCACGGGCATCGTCTTTTAAGTAGATTGCATAAGTTGCCATTACCAATTCTGGATAGCCATTATCCTTTAGCCAGAAAAGTAGATCATTATTACGTTCGATCGCTTTACACCAGGCAAGAATTATTTTTGCTGGATAGTCCAGAGGTTTGAATTCAACTTTAGAGATGTCTTCAGGTTTAATTTTTCTATTTCGATTAATCCAACTAGCCATTACCAAAGAAAATGTATGCAACAATAATAGCTGCAATAATACCTACTAAATCTGCGAATAATCCTGCTGTTACAGCATATCGAGTCTTCTTAATCCCTACGGAGCCGAAGTAAACAGCAACAACATACAGAGTGGTTTCTGTACTTCCTTGCATAGTGGCTGCGATACGCTCTTGCATAGAACCAACGCCATAATTTGTCATTATTTCAGCAAAAGCACCCCGAGCACCTCCGCCGCTCAATGGCTTCATTATGGCCACTGGAAGTGCGTCTACCCACTCGGTTACGGTGAGTCCAACAGAAACAACAAGCCAGCGTACACCTTCAAGAATACCGTCTAAGGTACCTGAGGCGCGCAACAAAGCGATTGCTATTAGCATGGCTATCAAATACGGAATGATGCTAATCGCCACATTAAAACCACCTTTTGCGCCTTCTATGAATGATTCATAAACATTTACTTTCCTTTTTGTTGCTAAAAGAATAAATGAGAGAATGATTCCAAACATTATACCTCCACCGACAATTATAGATACCGCTTCTCCATTTTCAGGATGCTTTACAACATAATACAACATGAAACCAATCAGAAGTGATAATGTGCCTATGTATGAAGCTATCACCCAATTGAAGAGGTTGATCCGTTGTTTAATCGAAACGAAGATGAGTCCTGCTAAAGAGGCTATGAAGGTAGAGATCAATATCGGTAAAAATACTTCTGTAGGTGATTCAGCCCCTGATCGCATAGCAAAAATGGAGATCGGAATAATTGTAAGTCCAGAAGTGTTTAGCACCAAAAACATGATTTGGGCATTAGAAGCGGTGTCTTTTTGTGGGTTAATTTCTTGAAGTTCTTTCATGGCCTTCAGTCCGAGTGGGGTAGCGGCATTATCCAAGCCTAGCATATTGGCGCTAAAGTTCATCATCATTGATCCAATGGAGGGATGATCCTTTGGTACGTCTGGAAAAAGACGCGAAAAAAGAGGTGTAACAGCCTTAGTTAATTTCTGCATGGCCCCACCGTTTTCTCCGATTTTCATAATTCCAAGCCAAACACACATAGCGCCTGTCAGATATATAGATATTTCAAATCCAACTTTGGCTGAAGATGATAGGCTATCTATCATCGATTTCATTACTTCCCAGTCTTGCCAAAATATGAGTTTGCCTGCCGCAACTAGAATTGCGACAATGATCATTCCAATCCAAATTCGGTTCAATATCATAAATCAAATATCATCAATTCTATAATGCGAAATGATCAAAAAATAACGAACTATCAACAAATAAAGATTGAAAACACTATGCAATACAGATGTTGACGAAGTTTTCAAGTATGATTCTTCCGTGGTTTCCGGAAACTTCAGGATGGAATTGGACACCATATATTGGTTTGCTTTTATGTTGCATAACTTCATTGACACAGGTGTCAGAAGATGCTATAAGCTCAAAATCTGGAGGGATAGAGATCGTTTCACAGTGATCTTCCATCATCTCTATTTCGTCTGGTAAACGATTCAGTAACGGAGAATCCACAAAAGCTTCAATAATTTGCCAAGAACGATCTTCTTTCATGCGTGTTGGGAAGGCGTCGAACATCATTCCAATCATTTGATGTCCAAAACAAATCCCTAATACAGGCAGGGATGTATCCTTTATCCACTCCAACTTAAGCTCGTATGGGGAGGTGTCCACTTCAGTAACTAGAAGTGGGGCTCCAGATATAATGACTCCCGAAATATCTGTTAGATCCTCAAGTGTGAAGTCGAGTAGTTTAGAGGGTTTAACGTCAATAAATTCATCCACGATTTGTTCGATGTATTTAGTTTTGTTGCTTCCACAGTCGATAACTAATATCATAAGTCTATTTCTCCTATTCCTTGTCTTATAATTTCTGGATACCCTAGCGTGCAATCAACTACAGTTGAAGCTTCAAGATTTCCGAATCCTCCATCGATGATTAATTGAGTCTTATCATCATAGCGCTCATATATAGCATAAGGGTCGATGAAGTAATCAAGGATTTCATCTTCATTATTGTGTAGGGATGTAGTTGCTATAGGGTTTCCAAGTCGATCAACAATTGTTGTTATTATTTTATTGTTAGGGATTCTAATTCCAACCTCCTTTTTGTTAGTGTCGAATATTTTAGGGATTTCATTTGTTGCGGTAAGAATGAATGTGAAGGGGCCAGGAAGAGATTTGTTAAGCAATTTATACGTTGGACGATCTATGTTTTTGACATAATCCGATAAATTGCTTAGACTAGAGCAAATAATAGAGAAATTGGCTTTTTTAAGCTTGATCCCTTTTAGTTTTGCTAGAGTTTGGAGTGCCTTTTTATTGTATAGATCGCAACCCATAGCATAAACAGTATCCGTTGGAAAGATTATTATCCCACCCTTTTTAAGGATTTCAATCGCTTGATCTATTAGTCGATCGTCTATATTATCAGGGTTGATTTCAATCAGCATTGGATCTCTATTTGCTGCAAAAGTACTTTTTTTTATTGCTTTAAGAAGAGTTTGCAACTGATCGCAAAATGATCACTAAGCTGTTCGCTTTGAATTTTAAACTCTCGTGAACCTATTTCTGGAGAATGAAATATATAATCAATTCTTCCGGCAGGAATATTACCTGCATAAGTATTGCCTGTACCAAAAGAAGTATTACGAAAAGCATCAATCATCGTGGCACTAAATTGATTATATGAATAGGAGAGCGGGGTGTCATTAAAATCACCACATAGAATTACCGGGTATGGTGAATTTTTGATGTGTCTTGCAATTAATTTAGCTTGTTCAGCGCGAACAGGGTATGCATGACGAATTTTATTGATCAATTTAAAAGCATCTGACGATTGCTCCGCGACTTCTTTGTCATTTTCATTAAAAATAGCGTAATCGTCTTTTTGCAGACGAATGGATTGAAGGTGTATGTTGTAAACTCTAAATGTATCTTCCTTAATTAGATCAGCATAGATACAATAGTTGAAACTTCCATTCTGCTCAGGAAAATTGACAAATCCTTTTTCAATAATTGGATATTTTGAAAACAAGGAAATTCCAAAGTTTTGTCTGCCATACATTTTCTGTGCATAGCGCTCATGATGGTCTACAAAGCCCATAATGCTAATCAAGGAATCTGTTGTAACAAATTGAGTTGGGGCATCTTGATGGTAAAACTCTTGAAAACAAATAACGTCGGGGTTCTCATATTTTATATATGAGAAGATTTTGTCCTTTGTCTTTGATTTTTCGTTATGAATGGAATTGTATAGGTCGAAAAGTCTTACGTTGTAACTCATTACTTTAAGCTCTACACCAGTTTGGCTATCTTCATTAGAACCAAAAGCAAAAGTTCGAAAGTGTAGTCTTCCTCCTGCAAGAATGATGGTCAGCATGACTAACGCCCATTTATTCCACATAAATGTCCATATTAAAAGAAGAAGAAGATTAAACATAAAAATGAACCAATAGGAAAGTCCAAAGAAAGGAAGGAAGCTTACTGTTTTTGGGTGAACAAATGGGCTCAGGTAGGTTAACAGAAGGGCTATTATTGCAGCTATAGAGGCAACAATTAAAATATTCTTCAATCGAAAAATTTTTTTCAGCCGATTAATCATTTTTTACTTTGATTAAAGAGGAAATCTTTTTCTTTCTTAGTAAGTGATTCATAACCAGATTTAGATATCTTATCTAAGATACTGTTAATGCGGTCCTGTTTATTTTGAGCTTCAATATTGTACTCTTCATCAGTTTTAACCCTTTGATTGTTCTTTCCTTTTCCTCGTTTCACTTTCATCTTAGGTTTTCCATTACCTCTTGCTGAAAATAGAGATTGAAGCCAATCGCCGAATTGTTGTGTTTTGTTAACTATATTACTCGAGCTATGAACATTCTGCACAGATAGTAGGCCAAGAATAGCACCTCCAAGATGTGCGAAATGTGCCACGTGATCTTCGCTTCCAAGGTTGAGTACATCCTTCAACATAAAAAGAACGGCGAGTACGATCAGACGCACAGGTAGTATGCCGAACAAGTTGACTTTCATATTTGGTCGAAAGAAGGCTATAGCGATAAAGATTGCCATGATAGAACCTGAGGCTCCAATGACTATATCGTTTGACATTTCAAGTTTAGGGAATACAGAATGTGCAATTATCTCAAGTAGCCCACCGAAAATCCCTCCTAATAGATAGGTGTGAAGTAATCTCTTTTGGTCAAACAATTGTTCAAATATTCTCCCGGAAAAATACAAAAACACCATATTGAAGAGGAGGTGGAAAAAGTCATAATGAGCGAACATATTCGTGAAAATTGCCCATGGATGAGTGATGAACTCTTTAAAACCTGTCTGCAAGCCAAATATCGGTAGGACATAGTCGTTTAAAAAACTTCCAGGAAACATCCCGCCAAGGCTTAGAAAAACGTCTGCAACACGAATAATAAGAAATATGGATACGTTGATAAAGATCAAGCGCATAGCCATCCCTCCATAATTGTACTGGTGCTTTAAACTATCAATAAATGTTCTCTCTGTCTGCATTAATAATCAATAAAATTTATTTCTATCTTTTCTCCAAATCAATATGAGAATAAATCCAAATAGCATACCGCCAAGGTGAGCGAAGTGTGCTACTGAGTCATCAGGATTCCCTTGGTACCCTTGATATAATGCCATCCCTCCTAAGATAATTGCAAGCCATTTTGCTTTAATTGGAATCGGCGGAAATAAAAGCATGAATTGCGTGTTTGGGAAGAGGAGTGCAAAGGCCATTAATAAACCATAAACTGCACCAGACGCTCCAAGGGTTGGTGTGGCATACATGCTAGCCGCCATTCTCCAATTTTCTTCGTAAGCAAAGGAAGTTTCAAAGTTAATTACCGAACTATATGCCTCTTTTGGGGTGTTGATAAAGATTTCAGGAAACCATTCTCCAGTTAAGCTATGAATTTCAATTCCTTGAACAAGGAAGTGAAGCATTGCTGCTCCCATAGCAGTAACAAAATAGAATATAAAAAAACGCTGCTTCCCCCATGTGCGCTCCAAATGTGATCCAAACACAATCAATCCAATCATGTTGAACAGTATATGCATAAGGTCAGAATGCATGAAGAAATGAGTAATTATCTGGTAAGGTTCAAAATAGTTGGACCCAGGATAGTGCATTCCTAGCAGGCCGTGTAAATTGTAACCTCGTCCTTGTGCTACTATTGTAGCTAAGAAGAATAATACATTTATAATTACGATATTCTTAGTGACATCGGGGATATTTGCGAAAATTTTTCGAAACATTTATCTAAATTTTTGATGAATCTCGTCCAAGGACATCGTTTCAATTATTTTTTTGTTACTCGGAGAATAAGCATGGTTCTCGCATTGGAACAGTTGATCAATAAGACCTTGTATGCTCTCGTTAGTACTGAGATTAATTTTTTTCATTGCTGCTCCACGAGCTATGGCAAGAATCATCGAGTGGGCAATATCACCTTTTTCAATCTCCTGGTATGCTATAGTCGTGAATATATCGTCAATCGAGGTAGAGATTACTTCTTCTTGAAGAACTGAGGGCACAGCATTTATTCTTAAAGTGTCGTTTTCAATGGAGCCATTAAATCCTAGTTGCGAAAGGACACTATTGTTTTCGTTCCATAAATTGAGTTCGTTTTTTGATACTTCTCTTTCGATTGGAAACAGAAGGGATTGAGATTCTATAGGTCTTGATATAAATGAATTAAGTATGTCAGTATAAACTATACGTTCAACTGCTCTTTTAGCATTTATAATCATCAATCCAGATTTGCTAGGACTGAAGATGTAATTATTTTTTACGATAAAAGAAGTTGTTTCTGGAGCAATTTCATCCAGTTCAATAATTGGTTCGGCATTCTGTTCTTCCTGTTCTTCAATTGTATAGAATTGAGCCCAATCATCTGGTTTTGCCTGTTCATTTCCGAAGCCCTGATTGACAATAGCTTTTGAAAAATTCTCTTTCGATTTTCCGCTAGAACTAGACGTTGTTTTTGAGGTGGTCTTAAATGGATTGTAACCTTCGTCAACATGTATTTTTGGTTCGCTGACTGGCTGAGAGCGCATTGAATGCGGTATATCAAAGCTTGTTTCTTGTTCGAATTCAAGTGTTGGGGCAATATTATACATGCCAAGTGCCTGTCTGATGCTACTTAAAATTATGGAGTAGATAAATTTTTCCTCTTCAAATTTTATCTCGGTTTTAGTTGGATGGACGTTTACATCAATTTTAGATGTATCAACGGTAAGGTAGAGGAAGTAGCCAGGAAACATACGTTCCTTGACCAATCCATCAAATGCTTTGTTTACTGCGTGATGAAAATATGAGCTTTTAAAATATCGATCATTTACGAAGAAGAATTGATCTCCACGTGTTTTTCTTGCATGCTCCGGTTTAAGAACAAAACCATGTAATTTAACGATATCAGTTTTTTCTTCAATTGGAACCAATCGATCATTGAAGTTAGCACCTAGCATGTTTACTAATCTTTTTCGTAAAATTGCAGAAGGTAGGTTGTATATCTGATTACCGTTGTGTGTTAGAGTTAAATGAAGTTCAGGATGAGCGAATGAAATACGATCAAATTCGTCTTGAATGTGCTTAAATTCGGTAGAATCCTTCTTGAGAAAGTTTCTTCTTGCCGGTACATTGTAGAATAAGTTTTTAACTTCGAAAGACGTTCCAGTCGGAGCTACAATTTCTTCATTTTGGACTATATCACCACCTTCAACAATGACGGATTGCCCTGTGTCATGGTTCGTTCTGCAAGTCTTCATTTCTACATGTGAAATTGCAGCGATTGAGGCTAGTGCCTCACCCCGAAAACCTTTGGTGGTAAGTGTAAACAGATCTTCCGCAGTTCTAACTTTACTTGTTGCGTGCCTTTTAAAACAGAGTATAGCATCTGACGCGCTCATTCCGCAACCATTGTCAACAACTTGAATAAGTGTTTTTCCGGAATCTTTGATGTTTACATCAATTCTCGTGGCACCCGCATCAATAGCATTCTCTAATAGTTCTTTAACTACTGATGCTGGACGTTGTATGACCTCGCCAGCGGCAATTTGATTGGCAATGTTGTCCGGTAAAAGTTTGATTAAATCCTCCAAGGCTACCAAAGATTTTTAACGACAGTGTCAACTTCATCAACTCCATTGAAGATAAAATACCCAAGAGCTAAAATCAAAGCTATTAAAAGCAAGATTCTAATATTGGAACTACGTTGTTGAGATTGTCTATATTCTCCTCTAGACCAGTTTTCTTTTAAACTCTCTTTGAAATAGACCTTTCGTTCTTCATCAGAAGCACTATCATCTTCAAGTTTTTTAAATTGTTCTTGCTTTTTTTTGAGACGCTCCTTTCTCTCGTCATAGTACATAGGGTTGTACTGAAAGCGTTGGTTTTCTACATTTTTATTTAAAAATCGAATTTTCATGGATTGACCGTTACTTACAAATTTAGCAATAAATCGATTCGCTCGTACGCCAATTTTATCGTTATTGCTGCAGTTATTGCGACAAAAATTATGCCTATTTATAAACCTGACAAAGCGTCATAATTAATAAGATTGACAGCTTAATTCTATTTTATTACTTTGTAAATGCCCAATTGTGTAAAACTAATCAGCGGCACACAATTTGTGCAGTTTGTAACTTGTATTTTTGAATCTATGAAGCGATTCCTTTCTTTAAACGTACTTTTTGTGGCCCCAGTATTTTTTGGGATATACCTTCTTGCGTATAATGCACAGGTTGAGATTGGAGTGGTGAATGAAGTAGTGAAACTTGAGGCAAAACAACTTACCGAAATTCAAAACCCATGGGTAGAATCTGCTTTAAAGGGGATGACATTGCGAGAAAAAATCGGTCAGTTCTTCATGGTTGCGGCTTATTCGAATAAGAGCGAAGATCATTTGCTTAGTATCGATTCATTGGTTGGTCGCGAAAAGGTTGGTGGTTTGATTTTTTTTCAGGGGGAACGTGATAACTTAACTACGGCCATTGGTCGTTTTCAAGGAGAGGCAAAAATACCTTTATTAGTTGGAATGGATGCTGAATGGGGGGTGCAGATGCGCCTGTTTGGAGAGGAGCGTTTTCCCTATAACTATACGATCGGTGCGGCTAACGACCCTGATTTAACAAAAAAAATTGCCAAGATGATGGGGCAAGAATGCAGGGAGCTTGGGATTCATCTAAATTTTGCACCTGTCGCAGATGTTAATAGCAATCCAAAAAATCCAGTAATCGGTTTTAGGTCTTATGGAGAGAATCCTAAAGATGTTGCTAAGCATGTTACCGCAGCGGTAGAAGGAATGGAACAGCAAGGGGTTATGACCAGTATCAAGCATTTTCCTGGTCATGGAGATACAGATGTAGACTCACATAAAGACCTACCTGTAGTGAATAACACTTACGCACAGATAAATGCAATTGATTTTTTTCCATTTAGGTCTGGTATACGTGCTGGAGCTTCAACAGTAATGATAGGTCACTTAAATGTTCCTGCACTTGATAATACCGGCACTCCAAGTAGTTTGTCGAGACCAACAATCCAGGGGTACTTGCGCGGTGAGCTTGGATTTAAAGGATTGGTTGTTAGTGATGCTCTAGGGATGCGTGCGGTCGCGGATAGATATGGCAAGACCGAAGTAGTTGTTAAGGCTTTTCAAGCAGGTTGTGATATTTTATTATTTCCCAAAAGTGTTGCAGAGGCTATTGATGCAATTGAAGAAAAGGTTGTGGCAGGAGAAATTGATGAAAAAGAGATAAATGAACGATGCCGGAAACTGCTTATGGCTAAACATAAACACATTATAAAGCCAGCCGAATATAAAGAGTTTAGTGAAAGCGAAACGACCCTTGCGAAAAAAATGCTTTACGAGAAAGCTATAACTGTCATTAAGAATGAGGATGATTTACTTCCTATCCAGGATTTCAATAAAAAGATTGCACATATAAGTATTGGAGGGCATACGGAGAAATTAAATCAATCAATGGATGTTATTTCGAAAATTGATCATTTCCATTTTTATAATGGCAGCGAAGCGTTGAGTAGGTTCAAAAGCCGACTGAAGGAATATGATCTGATTATCACATCAGTGCATGCGAAATCAGTTATTGCAAATGGAAATTATGGTTTTCCTTCCGGTTGGAAGGAATGGCTGAAAGCTATACCAGCAGATAAAGACAATATTTTAACGCTATTTGGTAACCCGTATGCTTTAGGTCAGAATGTTGATCTCACAAATGTAAATACTATAGTAGTTGGTTATGAGAATCACGAATTGGCTCTCGATAGAATGGGGCAATTTTTGATGGGGGCTTCAGAAAGTTCTGGTAAACTGCCGATCACAATTAATAGTGAATTCAAGAGAAGTAAGGGTATTAATGTTAAATGGGGAGGAAAGTTAAAAGAATCGCAGCCCGAAGAAGTGGGGATTTCAGCAAAAAAGCTTGAAGAAATTGATGAAGTTGTAAGGTTGAGTATTGATGCAGGAGCTTTTCCTGGATGTCAAGTCCTTGTAGCGGTAGAGGGGAAGGTCATTTATAATAAGTCTTTTGGACACCATACGTACAGTGAAAAAAGGAAAGTTAAAAACGATGATATGTATGACATAGCATCTATTACGAAGATTGCAGCTTCAACTTTTTCTTTAATGTATTTGAACTCACAAAATGAATTTTCATTGAATGGGAAATTGTCCGATTATCTGCCAGAGTTGGTTCAAAACACAGCGTACTCTTCTATGGGAGTTCGAAACATGCTTGCTCATCAAGCTGGATTATTTCCATGGATACCCTTTTACACGAAGACTTTGAAGGATTACCAACCTGACCCCGAGATCTATTCAAAAACAAAAAGTGAAGAGTACTCTGTTCAAGTTGCTAAAGATTTATGGATTCGGGAAGGATATAAAGAAATTATGTATCAAACAATTCTTTTGAAGCCTTTAAAATCAAGGAAGTACAAATATTCGGATTTAGGTTATTACTTTATGAAAGCGATCATTGAAAGTAAGACTGGAAAGTCACTTGATCAATTTGTAGAACAAGAATTTTATAAACCAATGGGTCTATCCAACATCATGTACAATCCCTTGAAAACTATATCCGTAGATCGAATTCCTCCAACTGAAAATGACACAATTTTTAGAAAGCAGTTGATTCATGGATATGTGCACGATCAGGGAGCGTCAATGATGGGCGGAGTTGGAGGTCATGCAGGGCTTTTTTCCAGTGCGAGAGATTTGGCGGGCATCATGCAATTGTTTCTGAATGAAGGTAGTTATGGTGGTGTTGAATATATCAAACCAGAAGTGTTAAAAGAATATACTGGTTGCCAATACTGTCCTAAGAATAGGAGGGGGGCTGGTTTTGATAAACCAACTACAGACAGAAAGGGTGGTCCAACATCAAAATTAGCTCCTTTATCTAGCTTTGGGCATTCTGGTTTCACGGGGACATTGGCATGGGCAGACCCTGAGAATCAAGTAAACTTTGTTTTCCTGTCGAACCGTGTATATCCAGATGCTGAAAATTGGAAGATTGTTAAAATGAACGTGCGCACTGACATACAACGAATAATTTATGAGGCGTTAAATGAAGCCAAATGAATGCACGTAAAATTTACACGTTTCTTGGAGTAGGTCTCTTTTTAGGAGGGTGTGCTTTTCTGTTTTCAAAATTTCTAGCCTATCATCAGGAAAAAACAGACTTGTCTGGTCTTGAGTTTTATGATGCTGTAATGGAGTTTTTCCCTGCTGTCGACTGTTCTTTCTATATTTTTTCAATTACCTATGGATCAATACTGTTGTATGCGATATTAGAATTCAGAAAGCCGATGTTTGTACAGAGATTGATGTTAAGTTATGGCATTCTTTTACTAATGCGCATGATAACCTTAACGATTGTGCCATTAAAAGAGCCTGAATCGCTATTGTACCTGGATGACCCCTTCCTGAATAATTTAATTTATCCAGGGGAAATTGGAGCAGATTTGTTTTTTAGTGGACATGCTGGGCTCTTGTTCTTGTTGTTTTTTATTACGAGAAAATGGATTTTTATCGCACTAGGAGTGATTCTTAGTGTCTTATTGATGATGCAGCGTGTTCATTATTCTATTGATGTAATAGCTGCTTTTCCGTTTGCTTATGTTATTGCCAAGATAACGAACTATCTCATTCCTAAATTGTCGTTTAAGGAATAGAAGTTGTCTCTAGTTGATTAAAGTATTCGTCTAGCTGAGGAATTCGATGCTTTACAAATTGTCTTATGATTTCTACCTCTTGGTCATAACCATTATCATCGAAATACCAATCACTGTCTACTGGCCATCGCTCAAAATTAGCCTCAATACCTAATTGAATATTAGCGTCATTAGCTTTGATGTGTTTTTCAATGTTCTCAACAGAAATAATGTTTTTCTTCCGGAGTTCGAACCAACGATTTTTAATCTTGTTGGAATAATTAGTTTCTTTTATACTCATAAGACGATCAAGTAAAATAGCTCTATCACACTCAATCGGCCGGTCCATCATGTTGTACTCATTGTCTCCATCTCTACCGAAAGAATGGTCGTAATCCCAAATAGCAATACGAAAAGGAGTCTGAGAGTTCAGTTTATACAAATAAAAATTCTTCAGTAAACCATCACCGTTATTAGAGAAGAGTAATAGGATATGCCAATCCATAATGTTTTCAAGGTCAATCCATGTTGAGATCTCCTCCACGAAAACTTCATTGCTTGAATTGAATAAGAAATTTTTAAAAGAATTGATTCTATCAGTCTTGCTGCTCACATTGATTTTTGGATACTTTTGTTGATAGTAGTTGAGGCTATCATGGATGATTTTTCTTCCCTCGTCATGAAAGATTGGTGGACCTTTGAAAAGCATACCTTCAGAGTCCGTTTTGTCAATGCCTAACATTGATGCGTTTACCTCTTCCATTAAAATGTAAAGGCCTTGATAGTTGTTGTCTACGGATAACTCAATATAGGAACACTTCGCGGCAATATTATTTGACGCCATTTCCTTAAAAAGATCATAGCTCATTTTATGACGCATAAATGTTTTGTCAACATAACTAGCGTTTATTATCCAGTCGTCATCGAGCGTGATACCTCCTAGTTTGTATGGATCTTCTAGCTCTAGAGAGTACGAACGTTTTTCATATTTTGTTGAAATCCCACCTCTATATTTGATTCTACCGATTAATCGAATTTCTAAAGAATCTTTGTAAACTAAACTGCAACGTTTTTTAGTTTTCCATTCAATTCCATTCTTGTTTTGAATGTTTATCGAAGGTAGTTTTTTGGGTGGCGGTTCTATAGAGGACGTTTCAGAAGTCTTGTGATTACAGGAAAAAAGAATAAAACAAAACAACACCCATATTGAAGTTGCTTTGTGGTGGTTTCTATTAATGCTGTTTGACATGATCTCGTGGAATGATCTAAGTTTTCCTCAAAAATAAGCATTGTCCATTAATCTCAATATTAGAATTGCTGGAAGTCTAGTTCTTGGAATGCTAATAGGTGAGTTTTTACTGGAGTTGTTAAACAGAACTATTAATTCTATATTTTTACGATTGTTCGAATTAATGTACAATACTATATGAAAATTGGAATCGTATTATATCCTACCTTTGGAGGGAGTGGAGTGGTGGCAACTGAGCTTGGGAAGTCTTTAGCTAAGCGAGGACATGAGATTCATTTCATCACCTATTCTCATCCAGTCAGATTAGGAGCGTTTACGGAGAACATATTTTACCATGAAGTACTAGTTTCAGAATACCCTTTATTTGACTATGAACCCTATGAGACAGTTCTAGCAAGTAAGATGGTCGATGTGGTGAAGCACGAAAGCTTGGATATGTTACATGTTCATTATGCAATTCCACATGCATCTGCAGCATTTATGGCAAGAGAAATTTTAAAGTCTCAAGGAATTCAGGTTCCATTTGTAACGACACTTCATGGGACAGACATTACCCTAGTAGGTAAAGATTCTTCTTTTGAACCAGTCATTACTTTTTGTTTAAATGAATCAGATGCTGTTACTGCAGTTTCGGAGAGTTTAAAAAGAGACACGTATGAGCATTTTCATACAAAAAGAGAGATTGAGGTCATTCCGAATTTTGTACCTGTTAGGAAGAAGCGAAATGATGTCAGTCATGATGTAAGAAGACGCTATGCAAAAGATGATGAGCCTATTTTATGTCATGTTTCAAATTTTAGAAAGGTTAAAAGGGTTGAGGATGTCTTACGTGTTTTTTCTTTGGTGAACGAAAAAATTAAATCTTGTGTTCTTCTTGTGGGGGATGGGCCTGAACGATATCGATTAGAGGAATTATGTCGTGAACTTGGTTTATGTGACAGAGTGAAGTTTTTAGGAAAAGTGAGGGATACTCAACATGTGTTGGAAATTTCGGACTTATTTATTCTGCCTTCTGAAACAGAAAGTTTTGGTCTAGCTGCTTTAGAAGCGATGGCTATGGGGGTACCCGTTATATCTTCCAATACAGGAGGAATTCCTGAAGTAAATGTTGATGGTGAGACCGGTTTTACATCAGACGTTGGGGATGTTGAGGATATGGCAAAAAATGCTCTTCATATTTTAAAAGATTCGGCAACACTTGAGGTGTTTCGGAATAAGGCACTTGAGCGCTCTCAGAAATTTAATGTAGAATCTATTGTTAAACGATACGAAGATTTATATTTAAAATTACTTCATAAAAAAAGCCCTTCCTAAGGAAGAGCTTTTTTATCTATTTGGTGTTACTAAACGTTCTCAATAACCATTGCTGAAGCACCACCGCCACCATTACAAATTCCGGCGGCACCATATTTTCCATTATTTTGTTTTAAAACATTGATAAGCGTCACAATAATACGTGACCCGCTATTTCCAAGTGGGTGTCCCAGTGCAACAGCTCCTCCGTTGACATCAACTTTAGATGGATCTAGTCCTAACTTCTGAGTGTTAACTAAACCAACAACAGAAAAGGCTTGATTAAGTTCCCAGTAATCGATGTCAGAAACCTCAAGATTTGCTTTCTTTAAAGCTACAGGAACAGCTTTAGATGGAGCAGTTGTAAACCATTCTGGTTCATGCGCCGCATCACCATAACCAACAATTTTCGCGATCGGTTGTACCCCCAATTCTTCTGCTTTCTCTTTACTCATCAATACGAGTGCAGATGCACCGTCATTCAATGTTGATGCGTTAGCCGCAGTTACCGTGCCTTCTTTGGTAAACACAGCACGAAGTTGAGGGATTTTCTCTAATTTAACATTAGTAAATTCTTCATCTTTGTTTACTATGATAGCATCTCCACGTCTTTGTGGAACCTCAACAGGGACGATTTCATTGTCAAATTTCCCTTCAGACCAAGCTGCGGAAGCTCTTCTATATGATTCAATGGCGAAATTGTCCTGATCTTCTCTCGAGATATTATTTTCGGTAGCACATTTGTCTGCGCAGACTCCCATATGTACCTCATTGTATACATCAGTAAGCCCATCTTTGACCATTCCGTCATACATTTTGACATCACCAAGCTTAGTTGCAGTTCTAGCGTTGTAATAATGAGGCACCATACTCATATTTTCCATCCCTCCTGCGATAACTACATCATTGTCTCCACAAAGAATTGACTGAGTTGCCAAGCTTAACGCTTTCATTCCGGAAGCACACACTTTGTTGACCGTTGTACATGGGACATTGTCAGAGATTCCAGCAAAGATTGCGGCTTGACGTGCAGGGGCCTGCCCAAGGTTTGCTTGTAATACATTCCCCATAAATACTTCTTCAACAACTTCAGCTCCTATTCCGGCTTTATCAATCGCTCCTTTTATTGCTGCTGCTCCTAATTTAGTTGCAGGAACAGTTGAAAGTGCTCCTCCGAAACTACCCATTGGCGTTCTCACTGCAGATACTATGTATACTTCTTTATTCATTTCTAGTTGATTTATTTGCTTCACGAAATTACGAAATTATTGAGTATTTAAGAAGTATTGTTGGTAGCTGATTGATTAGAAATTTGTTATTAAGCATAGCAGTTTGAATAGTATGTGTACTTTTGCCGAATTAAAATAAAAATACAGAAATGAAATTATTGTTTTTTTTAGTTGGAATCATTGCTTTTGGTAATGTATATTCTCAAGATGTCGATGCAGATACAATTCCACCAAACTGGAAGTTGAAAATGACAGCCGGCATTAATGGTACACAATCATCTTTTGTTAATTGGAGTGCAGGTGGACGGAATAATATATCTATCCTAGGGTATATTGATGCTTCTGCGAACTACACTAAAGACAAACTGAAGTGGGATAATGATCTTGGTTTAGCACTTGGTGGATTGCAGTATATTGATAAAGGTGCATCAGAAGGGTTGCAGAAAACGGATGACCGAATTGATATAGCAACAACTTTTGGGTATAAAATCAAAGAGCATTGGTATGCTTCAATGCTGGCTGGGTTTAGAACACAATTCCTTGACGGATTGGTTTACCCGAATGATTCTGTTCGTGTATCAACATTTATGGCTCCTGCTTATGCAAATGTTGCACTTGGTATTGATTACTCTCCGAATGAGCATTTGACAATATTTTTGTCTCCTCTTGCTTCAAAAATGACTTTTGTTCGTGATCAAGTGTTGTCGAATGCCGGAGCATTTGGTGTTACTCCAGCGGAATACGACCTTACAACAGGAGACGTGATAACTGCTGGTAAAATGTTTAGAGGGGAGTTTGGAGCATATTTTAAGATTAAGTACAATAATACTTTGGCGAAAAACATAGAATTGAAGTCTAAATTAGAATTGTTTTCTAATTACCTAGATCGTCCTGAAAATATAGATGTCAATGCGGAAGTTATCTTCAACTTCAAGGTGAATAGTTGGTTTTCAGCTTCTTTGAATTGGAATCTATTGTATGACCATGATATTAACCTAACAGATTCTAAAGGAGGATACGGACCGAGAACGCAGTTTAAATCAGTTATTGGGCTAGGGGTTTCTTATACGATGAAAAACTTTAAAGAGAAATAAATAGTTAGATAAAAGTTAGAAGGGATGCATGTCATCCCTTTTTTTGTGTCAAAGAATCCCCTGAGTTTATTAATTTCGTGTGGCATGCAAGTATTTTCTGACATATCTATTTGGTGGCTCATTCCCTGGGCAATAGTTGCGCTTGTATTAGGCTTTCTCTATTATCGAAAACAAAAAGCATTGGATGATCTTTCGAAGCCTAAAAAATGGGGGTTGATCGTTTTGCGTTCGATGACCTTGTTTTTGCTTGGATTATTGCTGTTTGGATTAATTGTAGAAAACAAGGACTATAAAACCGAAAAGCCTGTTTTTATAACTTTAGTAGATAATTCGACTTCCATGTTGAATTATAAGGATAGCAGCCAAGTTATTAATCAAATTGATGACTTTCAAGAGGAACTCATTGGTAAGTATGGTGATCAATTTGAATTTAAAAACTACATCGTTGGGCCAGATGTTTCAGAAGGTAAATTCAACTTCTCCGATAAACAGTCTAATTTGGATAGTGGTTTTGATTTTATCTATAATCAGTATTATAATCGCAATGTTGGAGGGATTTGCTTCATTAGTGATGGGAATTATAATTCAGGAAAAAGCCCTGTTTATTCTGCTGAGAAAATCAGTCTAACGCCTGTGTTTTCAATTGGTGTAGGTGATACTATTGTTAAACGTGATCAGTTAATTAGGAATTTAGCCGTAAACGATATTGCGTTTTTAAACAACGAATTTCCAATTGAAGTAGATTTGGAAGCGCATAAAATGGGGAAGCAGACAATTGTTGTTTCCTTGTGGAGTAATGGTCAGAAATTAGCCACTCAAGAGGTTAAATATTCGGAGGGAACACTAGATTTTAAGCATGTTTCATTTACCGTTGAAGCGAAAACCGTTGGTTTTGTTAGTTATACAGTTAAAGTTGAAAGGAAAAACAACGAATCCTCCTATGAAAACAATGAGAGGAATTTTTATGTTGAAGTAATTGATTCAAGAAGTAAAGTGTTAATTCTAGCAAGAGCTCCTCATCCTGACTTAACCTCAATTCGGCAAGTATTAAGCAAAGATGAGAATATAGAAGTTGAATCAGAATTGATTAGTGATTGGGAAGGAGTATTAAGTGATTATGCTCTTTTGATATGGCACGATCCAGATCAAAACGGGAATAGTTCATTGCCACAGCAGATACGGTCTTCTAAAACCCCTGTGTTGTACATGATTGGTGGACAGTCTTCCGGATCCACCATCGACAAATTGAATATTGGGTTAAGTTACCCTAGAGGTAATAGTTTTGACGAAGTCCAAGGAGCAGTCAATGAAAATTTTCAATTATTTGAAGTATCCGATGATTTAAAAAAGAGTATACGAAATTACCCGCCTTTAACGGTTCGCTTTGGGACTATTAAATTGGCTGGTGCAAGTGTGTTGCTATCGCAACGAATTGGTTCGGTTCAAAAAAAGGATCCGATTTTGGCTTTTAAAACTGAGTCAGGTAATAAATATGGAGTGTTAATTGGAGAAGGCTTATGGCGTTGGAAACTTTCGGATTATGCAAATAATGGGAGTAATGAACGTTTCGATGAGCTAATTCAAAAAATGGTGCAATATTTAACGGTTAAGAAAAATACGGAACCATTGCGTATAAGTTTACCGAGTAGATTTAATGTTATTGATGATGTAATATTAAATGCAGAGTTTTATAATTCTTCTTTTGAGAGAATAACGAAGCCTGACATTTCATTAGTACTTACAGATGAGGAAGGTGTAGATATTAAGTATTCATTTGCTAAGAATACGTCGGATTATACATTGTCTTTAGGTAAAATGAAGAAGGGGAAGTATTCATGGATTGCATATACTAGCTTTGATAGGAAGAAGTATACTAAGAATGGTGTGTTTGTTGTCGATGATGTTTCGCTAGAGGCACTTTCAAGCCATGCAGATCATAACTTACTTCAGCAAATTTCTTCAAAGACGAATGGAAAATTCTATACACTCTCAAGTGCTTCCAAATTGATAGAAGATATTGAGTCTAGAAAGGATATCGTGAGCGTTACTTATGAAGAATCTAGCTTTGATGATTTGATTGACTGGAAGTGGTTATTTTTCCTTTTGATCATTTCACTGACAGTAGAGTGGTTCATTCGGAGATATTCAGGAGCCTATTAATAGTTTATGTTTTATAAACTGGAAGTAGTAAATCTCACAAAGGTCAATGAATCAATCGATTATAATGTATAATCAGCAAGGTATATAATAAAACAAAAAAGTGTTCGTTTATAGTGTATGCTAAAACAAAATATAAACGCCTATGTTGAAAAAGTACTCTGAAATTGCTCCTAGCGAAGAGTCTAAATTCGCTCCACAACAAGAAACATTGAATGCTATTTTGAATTATAGCAAGTCAATTGAAGTTAAAAAGATAAAGAGTAAGAGGGTAATCTTACTAAATTTAAATTAAAGAAAAAGGCGCTCAATGAGCGCCTTTTTTATTTTGTCTAATATCATCACCAAATTTTCGCAATTTTTTCCGGAGAGTTACGCATTCGGTCAGCTTCCTGAACTTCAAAAGCCTGGAAAAATTCTGGGCAATTCATTAACGGTCCATTAACACGGAACATACCAGGGGAGTGCGGATCATTTGCAATTCTATTTTTTAATTCTTCCGAAGTATAATTAATCTTCCAAAGTTGAGCATACGCTATAAAGAAGCGTTGTGCAGGAGTATAGCCTTTACGTTCTACACCTGATTTAAATTCATCAGTCTTAATATAAGCATGGTAGGCGAGTGTAAGCCCTCCAAGATCCGCGATATTTTCACCCATCGTTAATTGGGGATTAACACAGTGGTTATCGATAGGGCAAAAATCAGCAAAAGTACTTCCTAATTTCTCTGTGCGCTCTTCAAATGATTTACGATCTTCTTCACTCCACCAATTATTAAAGCTACCATCTGCAGCGAATTTTGATCCTTCGTCATCAAATCCATGTGTGAATTCGTGACCTATAACCATTCCCATGCGGCCATAGTTAACGGCATCTTCATAGTTTTCACTGAAAAAAGGTGCTTGCATGATTCCGGCAGGGAAAGCAATTTCATTGAGTAATGGATGGTAATACGCATTAATCATATGGGCAGGCATTCCCCATTCGTCCTTATCAACTGGTTCATATAATTTCGATAAATTTTTCTTGTGTCCAAACAAAGCAGTTACTCGTATATTGTTTATATAGTCATCGGGGCTAAATTCTAGAGAACTGAAATCTTCCCATTTACTTGGAAAACCAAGCTTTCGGCCTATTGAACTAAGTTTTTCCTGCGCTTGTGCTTTTGTTTCGTTATCCATCCACTCTAGGTCCTGAATGCGTTGCTCAAAAACAATTAGTAAGTTGTCGACCATTGCATTGACACGCTGCTGTGCAACATCTGAATAATGTCTTGCAACGAATGCTTTACCAAGTAATTCTCCGAAATTCATGTGAGTAATTTCACTAATAGCACGCTCATTCAATGGTTTCATTTCAGTTTTACCAGAAAGGACTCCACTATAAAACTCAAAATTCTGCTTAACGAACGCTTCGTCTAAATGCCCAGCGTAATGATCTAGCGTTTTCCAAACTAAATAGGAACGCCATTCATCAAGAGTTACCTCCTTAACTAAGGAACTGAAATTTTCTACAAATTTAGGTTGTCCAACAACAATGGAATCAAAACTTTCGATTCCAACGTCTCTTAAATAAGCTTCAATATCGAACTCGCCAGCCATTTTAATAAGATCAGAGCGACTTGTTTTGTTATATGTTTTCTCTGGGATTCTCAATTCAGCTGGAGCCATCATGAATCCTGCTAGACGAGTTTCAAATCGCACAACACTCTTAGCTTGATCATGAGCTTGATTCGCAGTATAGCCCGCAAGTTGAAGAATGGCAACAATATGTAATTCATACTTCTTGAGAATATCGGATTTAGATTCATCTAAATAGTAATCTTTGTTTGGTAACCCTATTCCGCCCTGGGATAAATAGGTGATGTTCAAATCGATATTCATCATATCTTGCCCAACTCCGAAACTGAATAATCCACTAATTCCAGAAGAATGCATCTTTGAAATCAATGATGGCAGGCTTTTTTTAGAATTAAGTGATTTAACCATGGCGAATTCATGTTCGATCGCTTTGACACCTATACTGTTGCGCTTTTCTACATCCATGTATGATGCGTAATAATCTCCAAGGATCTGTTGAATCGTTCCTTTCTCTGTGTTCAAACGCTTAAATTCTTCCAGTAGCGAAGTGAGCTTTTTATTGTTCGTTTGTTCAAGTTCATTGAAACTACCCCAGCGCGATTCTGAAGGAGGTACAGGGTTGTTTTTTATCCAGCTTCCGTTAGAGAATTCGAAGAAATCATCTTGAGGCCTGACTTCTAAATTTAAATAGTCGAGATCGATGGTTTGTAACTTGTTTTTTGTTAACGTAGGCTTTTCAGTTGCTTGTTCAGTCTCCTGCGTAACTTGTCTGGTTGCGTCGCAGCTCCATAGTATTGTAAGGAGAGCGATGGGCAAAACGATACTTTTCATTAAACTTAGTTGTTGGGAACAAATTTCATTTCAACATGAGGAATTCCATCTTCTAAATATTCTTTTCCAGTTGATTCAAATTTATGGTGGCCATAATATTTCTCCAAGTGCTTTTGTGCAGATATAAGTATAGGGGAATTTCCAAATTCAGCCAATGCGTACTTCATACACTCATCCATAAGGTCATGTCCCAGACCTTTCCCTCGATTGTCTTCATCAATTACAACACGACCTATAGCACATTCAGGATAAGCCAATCCTGGAGGTAGAATCCGTGCTGTTGCTATTATGTCTCCTTTTCCATTACGAGCAATCAAATGATAACTCTTCTTGTCTTTCCCATCAAGATCCTGGTAGGGACAGTCCTGTTCTACTACGAAAACCTGCATGCGCAGAGCAATGATGTCATGAAATTCGTTTAGACTAAGGTCTACGTAATGCTTTATTTGCCATTCTATATTCATCGTTATTTCAAGTTTGAATTACTCCTACATTATATTGTTTTTCTGCCTTCTTGTGGTTTGCCATTTCAATTCCCATTGAGATGACTTTTCGCGTTTCTACGGGGTCGATAATTGCATCAATCCATAATCTACTTGCCGCGTAATAAGGAGAGATTTGTTTGTCGTATCGATTTTTGATAGTGTCTAACAGTTCTTTTTCGCGTTCCGGAGTAATCTCTTCACCTCGAGATTTTAATGATGCGACCTCAATTTGCAAGAGAACTTTAGCTGCTGCTGCACCACCCATAACAGCGATTTCTGCAGTTGGCCAACCAACAATTAAACGAGGGTCATAGGCTTTTCCGCACATTGCATAGTTTCCGGCTCCATATGAATTTCCAATTACTATGGTGAATTTAGGTACAACGCTATTTGCCATAGCGCTTACCATTTTTGCCCCATCTTTAATAATTCCTCCATGCTCACTTTTAGAACCAACCATGAATCCAGTGACATCTTGTAAAAAAACCAATGGAATGTTCTTTTGATTACAATTCATGATAAATCGAGATGCTTTATCCGCAGAATCCGAATAGATTACACCTCCAAATTGCATTTCCCCCTTGGCATTCTTTACGATTTCACGCTGGTTAGCAACAATCCCAACACTCCAACCATCTATTCGGGCATATGTGCAAACAATTGATTTTCCGTAATTAGCCTTGTACTCAGTGAGTTTGGATTCATCGACAATACATTTGATGATATCCTTTATATTATACGGTTTACTGCGTTCGGCAGGTAAAATTCCGTATAGATCTTTTGGGTTTCTTTTTGGCTCTATTGAATCTTTCCTGTCAAATCCAGCTGTTTCAAAACTACCTATTTTATCTACTAAATCTCGAATAGTTGCCAAGCAGTCTGCATCATTCTCTGTGTTATAGTCACAAACACCAGAAATCTCTGTGTGAGTTGCTGCGCCACCTAGAGTTTCATTGTCAATGCTTTCTCCAATTGCTGCTTTAACTAAATAAGAACCAGCTAAGAAAATAGTTCCAGTCTTGTTTACTATAAGTGATTCATCAGACATGATTGGGAGGTAAGCTCCGCCAGCAACACAACTACCCATAACTGCTGCGATTTGTACTATTCCCATTGAGCTCATCACGGCATTATTTCTAAATATTCGTCCGAAATGCTCTTTGTCTGGAAAAATTTCATCTTGCATTGGAAGATAAACTCCAGCAGAGTCAACTAGGTATATAATAGGTAGTTTATTTTCGATTGCAATTTCTTGCGCTCTTAAATTCTTTTTCCCGGTAATAGGGAACCATGCTCCCGCTTTAACTGTAGCGTCATTAGCAACGATGATACATTGCTTGCCAGAAACGTATCCAATCTTGATAACGACACCTCCTGCTGGACAGCCTCCATGTTCTTCATACATTTCATATCCAGCGAATGCGCCGATTTCAATACTTTCAGTCTTTGGATCGAGTAGTGCATCTATTCGTTCACGCGCGGTCATTTTGCCTTTGGCGTGTAATTTCTCAATGCGTTTTTCTCCGCCACCCAAATAAATTTTTTCAAGTTCACGTTCAATCGCCGAAATTTTCAGGCGCATTTCATCATCGTTCTTATTGAATGCTAGTTCTTTTGCAGATATTGTCATTTACTTTGTTGTTCTTAGGTCTGTCAAATATAGTTAATTCTCATTCCAGTTTAACTATAATAGGGCGATGAAGTGTTGAATATTTAACAAAAGAATGTTAGAAAAAATGAAGTTAAATTATGCATGAATTGCGTTACATTTGCGATATGCAAGATTCGTTTAAGTACAAAGGGATGAGAAAGAAGCTCATAAGTGAGCTCAGGGAGAAAGGGATTACAGATGAGAAAGTGCTTAATGCGTTCGATGCCGTTCCGCGTCACTTTTTTTTAGACAATGCTTTTGCGGAACAAGCTTATTCGAATATGGCGTTTCAAATAGGTTCAGGTCAAACAATCAGTCATCCATATACAGTTGCTTTTCAAACTCAATTACTCGATTTGAAAAAGGGAGATAAAGTTCTGGAAATAGGTACAGGTTCTGGATTTCAGACTTCAATTCTTTGCGAATTAGGCGTGAAAGTATACAGTGTTGAACGTCACAAAGAACTACACTTGAAAGCGAAGCGCGTTATTCAACACCTTAAATACATTCCTCGGTTGAGTTTTGGAGATGGTTATAAAGGGTTGCCACCTTTTGCGCCATTTGACAAGGTTATTATTACTTGTGGTGCTCCTCATATCCCACAAGCTTTGATTGATCAATTAAAAGTTGGCGGGATAATGATTATTCCTATAGGAGAAGGTGAGGAGCAACAAATGAAGCGCATCGTAAAAATTTCGGAGAATGAAATAGAAGAAGAGGATTATGGTGTATTTAAGTTTGTACCTATGCTAGAGAATAAGGTGAAGTAAGATCTTTTTTAATTTTGATAAAAAAAGGGAGTCCACCAATTGATGGACTCCCTTTTTACGTTGTAAATTTTTTATTAACCTTCTTTTGCTGCTAAATATCGTTCAGCATCCAAGGCGGCCATGCAACCAGTGCCTGCTGCTGTGATCGCTTGTCGATAAGTTTTATCGGCTGCATCTCCAGCGACAAAGACTCCAGGAACATTGGTTTTACTTGTTCCAGGTTCTTCATATTTAATATACCCCGTTTCGTCTAAGTCAATATAGTCTTTAAAAATATCAGTATTGGGTTTGTGTCCAATTGCAACGAAAAAACCTGTGCATGGCACTTCATGTTCTTCGTTTGTTTTGTTGTTTCGCACTCGAGCTCCAGAAACACCTTGTCCATCGCCTAATACTTCAACTGTTTCAGTATTAAATAGAATCTCGATGTTTTTTGTATTTCGAACTCTTTCAGCCATGATTTTTGATGCTCTGAAGTCATCTTTTCGGACAAGCATCGTTACTTTAGTACAAAGCTTAGAAAGGTAGTGGGCTTCTTCGCAAGCAGAATCACCAGCACCCACGATTACAGTCTCCTGACCTCTATAGAAAAACCCATCACAGACCGCACATGCTGAAACACCACCTCCATTTTTTAAATAGAGCTGCTCACTCTCAAGTCCTAAGTACTTTGCACTAGCACCAGTTGATATGATTACTGTATCCGCATGTATCTCAGTGCCATCATCTGCCCAGCATTTATGAGTGTCCCCAGAAAAGTCAACTTTTGTTATGAATCCAAATCGCACGTCAGTTTCGAATCGTTTAGCTTGAGCTTCTAATTGCATCATCATGTCGGGTCCTGTAATACCATCAGGATATCCGGGGAAATTTTCCACTTCATTCGTCGTTGTTAACTGCCCTCCAGGCTGCATCCCTTGATATAATACAGGTTTCATTTCTGCTCTGGCAGCATATATTGCCGCAGTATAACCTGCAGGACCTGAGCCTACTATAAGACATTTAACTTTTTGTACTTCACTCATGCTATTTGCGTATTTAATTTTTCAATAATTGTAATACACAAATTTAATTTTTTCTATGTTACATTAATGAATTATACCTAGAAGTGTTAAAATGTAGGAGTCAAGTTAGATATTGTCATTTGATTTTGTATTTCCTAAAAAAGACACTAGCTTTGTAGCCGCTTTTTTGCAAGACACTATATGATAGATACCGAACTATACGAGGCCAAAACACTTTACCCTTTTCAGGAGTCGACAGTTAAATCGATACTTAAGGAGTTACTGGATAATGGCAAGGATTTCAACCTTTTGTTTCAATTACCGACAGGTGGTGGGAAGACAGTAATATTTTCTGAAATAGCTAAACGCTATATCGAAAAGACAAAAGAAAAAGTTTTGATTTTGACGCACAGAATTGAGCTGTCTGTACAAACCTCTAAACAATTATCAGCAATTGGTGTAAATAATAAGGTTATTAATAGTGAAGTGAAGGATATTCCCAATCAAGAGGACTATCAATGCTTTATCGCTATGGTTGAGACCCTTAATAATCGTCTAAATGATGATGAGAATTTCATTACGAATATAGGTCTTGTCATTGTGGATGAGGCTCATTATAATAGTTTTCGTAAAATTTTTCAGTTTTATGAAAATGCGAATATTCTTGGGGTTACAGCTACTCCGCTTAGTAGTAATAAGGCGCTCCCGTTAAATGATAATTATAATAAATTGATTGTTGGTGAAAGCATTTCTTCACTTATAGAGTGTGGGTATCTTGCCGACGCTGAATCATACACTTATGATGTTAACTTACACGGTCTTAAAATAGGATCGAATGGAGATTTTACGGTAAGTAGCTCTGATGTTGTTTATGGCAATTATTTTATGCAAGAGAAACTTCTATTTGCATATGAGGAGGTAGCTGTAGGGAATAAAACGTTAATATTTAACTCCGGAATTGATACTTCTATACGTGTTGAAGAGACTTTTAAAAAACGTGGTTATCAGATCCGACATCTTGACTCTACCTTTAGTGACAAGGATAGAAAAGAAGTTCTACGCTGGTTTAAGGTTACGCCAGATGCAATTTTAACCTCTGTTGGAATTCTCACAACTGGTTTTGATGAACCGACGGTGAATACTATCATACTTAATCGTGCGACAAGGTCATTAACTCTTTACCATCAGATGATCGGGAGGGGGTCTCGAAAACTCCCTAAAAAGGATCAGTTTAAATTGATTGATCTGGGTAATAATGTGCGCAGATTTGGTATTTGGCAAGATTATATCAATTGGCAAGATGCTTTTCGCTTCCCAGATCGTTTTCTTGAGGCCCGATTAAGTGAAGTTGAAGATATAGAGTTTGAGATACAATTTGAATTTCCTCGAGGCGCTAAAGACGTCATGGATCTTTCTAAGTTGGAAGAATTTAAGATTAAAGATGTCTATTATGACTGTATAGACAGTGGGATGAAGGGGAAAGAAGCAGTTGAGAGGTCTCTGCAAAACCACTTTGAGGTTATTAGGGATGCTGCGGAGGACTACTTCCATGGTCTTGAGTTAATGCAAATATTGAAAGACCATATAGAACATCGTTTGAAGCATTACACGAAATGTATTACTAAAAGTACCCCAAACTATTACAAATACATTATCGATACCTATACACGTCAGTTGCAGCAACGATTACGAGCTGTTCTAGATGATGAGTAGTGTTACCTGATTTTCATAGGGGTTGCTTGGTGTTATATTAAAGTTGAACCTCAGGATTGTATTTGTTGATTTGTGGTCCAAAGAACTTAGTAACTCAACCAATATTTATTCGTCTATAATTTAATAAGTCAATATGATCTCTGTTGTGTCAAATGCGACTGCATTGGCAGATTTCTCTCCTTCCGGTCCGCCAATGACATCGTAGAGATAAGAAAATATTGTATTACCATCTGTTGCACAGTTGATAACAGTATCAATCACTCCGACTAAATACTGTTCATCATTTGGGTGGCATTCAGGGCATCCTGACTTCCCTGATAGCTTAATATACGTGGTCAAATCTGTTCCTGCGGCTGGAGACTCGTTTTTGAATCGGAGTTTAACCCATGCTTTAGCAGTTGTTGAATAATCACGGATGTTATCCTCTTCAATGCTCATGTCTGAAAAATAGATTGTCTCATCTATAGAGAAATAGTTAATCTTCTCTGCTGTTAAAGTGTAAGATTCTGCTTGGTTCCGCGGAAAAGTAAAGGTGTAGCTCCCGTCAGAACTTGTAGTAGATTGACCGATAAGATTTATTCCAGTTCCGCCAGCTTCAATTTCGTACAGTTTAACAGTTGCTCCAGATAGAGTTTGTCCAAAAGTTGAATCGCTTAAGATACCTCTTAATGTGAAATCTGTTTTCCCTTTTTTACATCCGAAAAGGATGAAGGAACAAATAGTTAAAGTTAAAAATAGTCTCATAAATCTCTAATTATTGAACAATAGTGAAAATACAAAATTCAAATTAATTATAGAAATGAAGAAATAATTGTTGATAATGTTTTATACTTTTTTTTTGGAATTTTGATTTCACAGTTCTAGAATTTCATATATTAGCGACCTTAACTTAAAACTATTATTTATTATGTCAGAAGAAAATGCAGTACAGCCAGAAGGTAAAGGAATGGCAATTGGAGGATTTGTTCTATCATTAGTAGGACTTATTTTTGCAAGTATGATTATGGGAATCGTAATGCTAGGAATGGCTACCGGTGGTGGTAAAGGACTTGCTTATTTTTGGGTAGTTCTTTGTCTTCTTAGTGTTGTCTTATCTGCAATGGGTATGATGAAACTAGGTAAAACTGGTGGAAAGAAAGGGTTAGCTGTTGCTGGTCTTGTTATCGGTATCGTAGCAACTATTTGGAGTGTTATGATGTTGATGGGACTTAGCGCTCTTGAGTCAGCTGCAGGAGAAGGATTCCAAGAGCTAGGAGAGGCTTTAGAAGGTCTTGAAAGCCTTGAGGATTTATAGATCTAATTAGCTTAAAAAAAAGCCTCCCAATTTGGGGGGCTTTTTTTGTGACTATATAGTTGACATAATTTTCTAACTTCGTATACCATAATTTTATTAACAATGGAGGATGAATTAGACCTGTTAGATAATGGGACGGATACTTCTTATAAAGGGAAGCGACCTGCGTTTCTTCAGGTACTTTGCATATTGACTTTTGTTGGAGCTGGAATAGGTTTGATTTATAGCTTTATACAGCTTTTTGCAATTTCTGCTATGGAAGGAGCCTTGGAGGCTTTTGGCTCTATTACTGACATTTCGGAAACTGATAGTGCGCTGTCAGAAACATATAGATGGATGAAATTGTCTGTTTATACAGGGGTGTTTGGAAATATCGCTTGCCTTGCAGGCGCTATTTTGATGTGGGGTATGCGAAAGGTTGGTTATTTAGTATATGTTATTGGTCAAGCTGCCCCAATGATTGTTGGTGTTATGTCCATGATGAATATAGTCGGTGGTATGCCAAATGGATTCGGGATTTTTGGAGTTGTAGGGATGATTTTCTTTACTATTTTTCCTATAGGCTTCTTAATCATGTATGGATTGAATTATAAATATTTACGTTAAATGGAGGATTTAGATATTATTGACCATCAAGCTAAAAGTACTGCCAAGGCGGGTGGATTGCCTGTGTTTTTAAAAGTTCTTTGTATCCTAACGTTTGTGGGGTCTGGACTAGGAGTCCTTGGGGCTGTATTTGGTTTGTTGACACGCAAGATGACAGAGACCAACTTCAAAATGATGCAACGCCTGGGTGGAGATGCTTTTGGTAGTCTCGGAGTTGATTTGGAGCAAATGATGAAATGGCAAACCTACATGAATGTCACTAATTTAATTGGGGCGTCCTTATGTTTAACGGGAGCTTTGATGATGTGGAAGCTGAAGAAGGCAGGGTTTTATTTATATGTCCCAGGTGTGCTAATACCATTGATTGTTAGTGCTATTGGAATGAAATACATCATGACTGGATTCATGGCAAATCTTGGTGCTGCCGGAATTATAGTTGGAGGAATGATTTCAGGAGCTTTTATTGTTATGTACGGATTGAATTTTAAACATTTAAAATAATGGATGAATTAGATGATCTTTTAGATCCAGGGATAAAGAAAGAAAAAACTGGAAGAACTGATTTTGGTGATGCTCAATTACCTAATGCAAATGCAACTTTGGTTTTGGGGATATTATCAATTGTAGGTTGTTTTTTATATATGTTGCCTGGTCTAATCTGCGGAGTTATTGCATTGTCATTGCATCCCAGGGATAAACGAATCTACGCTTCTGATCCTTCTACATATGAGACATCGTTTAAAAATGCGAAGGCGGGATTTATTTGTGCAATAATTGGAACTAGTCTTTCCGCTTTATTCTTACTTGTGCTGGTTGTAGGCTTAATGACAGGTGCAGGATTTTTAAGATTTTGATGGAGTGTAGTTGGAAATCAACGTTTGGTGTCGATTGTTTGACATGTGGATTTCAGCGCTCAATTAAACTCTTGTCGGAAGGTCGTTTTTGGGATAGTATCTTGATGTTTCCGGCTGCGATCCCTTTAATAGTCACATTAATATTGTTGGTGCTTCATTTGTACTTTCGCTTTAAAAGGGGAGCTCAGTATATTCTATTTTCTTTTAGCTTCACAGCACTTCTAATTGTTGTCAATTTCTCTTTAAAATTGGCTAATGGAGAAGTGTTTCATTAAGATTTCTTGAATTTCAATGGTCGTTTTAGACCTTTTGCTAACTTTGAGGAAACACACATTTTTCATTTATGTCAGACGATAAAAAGATCATTTTTTCAATGGTTGGCGTGTCAAAGAATACGCCTCAAGGAAAACAAATAATTAAAGACATTTATCTATCATTTTACTATGGTGCTAAGATTGGTATTATTGGATTGAATGGCTCGGGTAAGTCAACCGTAATGAAAATCATTGCAGGATTGGATCAATCGTATCAAGGAGATGTAGTTTTTTCTGATGGATATACTGTTGGCTATCTTCCGCAAGAACCGGAGTTGGATGAGTCTAAAACTGTCAAGGAAATTGTGATGGAAGGTGTCCAGGAAACAGTGGACATTCTTCAAGAGTTTGAGGACATTAATAATTCGTTTATGGATGAAGCTATTATGAATGATCCTGACAAAATGGATAAACTCATCGCGAGGCAAGGTGAAGTGCAAGATAAGATTGACGCGTTAGATGCATGGGAACTTGATACAAAACTGGACCGAGCAATGGATGCATTACGTTGCCCTCCGGATGATCAAAAAATTGAAACTCTTTCAGGTGGTGAACGAAGAAGAGTCGCGTTATGTCGTCTCCTGTTGAAGAGTCCTGATATTTTATTATTGGATGAACCAACAAACCATCTTGATGCAGAGTCAATTGAGTGGTTAGAACAGCACTTACAGCAATACAAAGGGACGGTCATTGCTGTAACACACGATAGGTACTTCCTGGATAATGTTGCGGGTTGGATACTTGAGCTTGACAGAGGAGAAGGAATTCCTTGGAAAGGAAATTATTCATCCTGGTTAGAACAAAAGGGGGAGAGATTAAAAGGGGAGGAGAAGACAGAGTCTAAACGACAAAAAATGCTTGCTCGTGAGTTGGAATGGGTGAAAATGAATCCAAAAGGCCGGCACGCTAAGAATAAAGCACGTTTGGCTAACTATGATAAAATGCTCTCAGAGGACGTTAAATCAAAGGAGGCAACATTGGAGATTCCGATTCCAAATGGCCCACGTTTAGGTTCTAATGTCATTGATGCTGAACATGTTTCGAAAGGATTTGGCGAAAAGTTATTGTACAGCGACTTAAACTTTAAGCTCCCGCCAGCAGGTATTGTTGGAGTAATCGGTCCAAATGGAGCTGGTAAGACGACGATCTTTAAAATGATCATGGGAGAACTTGAGCCGGATAATGGTGATTTTAAAGTTGGGGAAACTGTGAAGATAGGGTATGTGGATCAATCACACGAAGACATCCATCCCGATAAGACAGTGTTTGAGGTGGTTTCCAATGGTTTGGAATATGTTGAGATTGGAGATCAAAAAATTAATGCAAGAGCATATCTTTCCAAGTTCAATTTCAATGGGGCTGATCAGAATAAAAAAGTTGGTGTTTTGTCGGGTGGAGAAAGAAATAGACTGCATTTGGCAATGACCTTGAAGATTGAAGCAAATGTCTTGTTGCTTGATGAGCCTACCAATGATATTGATATAAACACATTAAGAGCCCTTGAAGAAGGGATTCAGAATTTTGCAGGTTGTGCCGTGGTTATTTCGCACGATAGATGGTTTTTGGATAGGATTTGTACACATATTCTCGCTTTTGAAAGTGACTCCGAGGTTTATTGGTTCGAGGGATCGTATTCTGAATATGAAGAGAATCGTAAGAAGCGGCTTGGAGATCATGGACCTAAACGAATCAGGTACAAAAAGCTAATTAAATAAGTGGAAGAACAATTAAACAACCCTCTACATGGTAAAAAACTCGAGTTCATTCTTGAAGAGCTCGTTGATAATTTAGGGTGGGAGCAAATGGGGTATTTAGTTCCTATCAATTGCTTTTTAAAGGATCCATCAATTAAGAGTAGTTTGAAGTTTTTACGAAGAACCCCATGGGCGAGAGCTAAAGTGGAGAAATTGTATATAGAAAGAGTTTATCAATTTTTGAAAAAAGATCAATGAGTGTACGACAACTAGAACCAACGGTGTTATGGAATAATTTTGCTGATTTAAACGCGGTGCCTAGAGGTTCAAAGAAAGAAGAACGTGTGATCCAGTTTATGGTTGATTTTGGAAGCCGTCTTGGATTGGAAACAACTGTAGATGCAATTCAGAATGTTATTATTAAAAAACCGGCAAGTTCTGGTATGGAGAATCGCAAAACTATCATTCTTCAGTCCCATTTAGATATGGTGCACCAAAAAAATAACGATACCTCTTTTGATTTTGATAATCAAGGGATTGAGATGATTGTTGAGGGTGATTGGGTTAAAGCAAATGGGACTACCCTGGGTGCAGATAACGGTATTGGGGTCGCGACAATTATGGCGATTTTAGCTTCAGATTCGATTCAGCACCCTGCTATTGAAGCGATGTTTACTATTGATGAAGAAACGGGGATGACGGGTGCTATAAACTTAGACCCTTCTAATTTTTCAGGTGAAATACTGCTAAATCTCGACACTGAAGATGATGATGAACTGTCAATTGGCTGCGCTGGTGGTATAGACACTAATTCAGTCTATTCGTACGAAGAAGTTCCTATTCTCGAGGGATATACGTGTTTTGAGATTCATGTAAAAGGTCTACTAGGTGGTCATTCCGGAATGGATATTGATAAAGGTCGTGGCAATGCGAACAAGCTAATGAACCGAGTTCATCATTACTTGAAGACGGAATTACCTTTACAATTAATTTCGGTTGATGGAGGCAGTCTTAGGAATGCTATTCCTCGAGAGTCAGTGTCAATTGTCGCTGTTAAAGATGTTAAGAGTTTTCAGGAGGCATTGACCACAATTTCTGAGTTGATCAAAAATGAATTTTCAACAATTGAGAAGGACTTGGAGATTACTAGCAATCTTAGTAGGTGTGAGGGTTCTGCTGTATCAGAGCAGGACTTCACAAAGATTGTCAATGCTATTTACGCCGTTCACAATGGAGTGTATAGAATGAGTCCTGATATAGAAGGGTTAGTTGAGGCGTCTTCTAGTTTAGCTCGGGTTATTGTAAAGGATAGTAAATTCTCTACTCAATCACTTCAAAGGAGCAGTGTGGAAAGCACGAAAGAAGATGTCGCCAACACAGTACGCTCTAGCTTTGAGTTAATAGGGTGTGATGTAGTACAAAATGGAGATTATCCTGGATGGCAACCTAATCCTAACTCAGAGATTTTGAGGTTAATGTCAGGACTGTATAGAGAAAGATATAATGAAGAGCCTAAGGTGAAGGCTTGTCATGCTGGACTTGAGTGTGGAATTTTGCTGAAGCATCTACCGGAAGTGGATATGATTTCTTTTGGACCAAACATTAGAGCAGCGCACTCTCCAGATGAAAAAGTGCAAATATCCTCTGTTAGGAAGTACTGGGGGTTTTTAATGGAAGCATTAGAGCAAATTCCATTGAAGTAATAGGGAGGAATTCAATACATTTTAAAGATGGGACCAAAAAAGCATGAACTCGAGGAGTTAGCTAACGCAGTTATGCCGTTTGGTAAGTTCAAGGGAAGGTATTTAATTCAAATCCCCGAACCATATTTGATATGGTATAAAAATAAAGGCTTTCCGAATGGTAAGCTCGGTCGACAATTAGAACTCATTCTTGAGATTAAAATTAACGGGTTAGAACAGCTCATATACCCTTTAATGCAAAAAACTTAGGTGAATTCTAGTAAATAATTTCATTTTAAAAAGGTTTATTGCACATTGTAAACACAATCTTATTCAACTGTTTATCAGGCTTTAAACTCGGAATAAGTGTGGGTTTACTTCTGGTTGATAGTTTACAAAAATGAATTTATTTCACTTTTTTCGTAACATTCTGTAAGTTGATGCCGTAAATCACTTTGTAAATTACATCAAACATGCAAACAACACATATAGATATGATTAATAACGCAGTTAAGTCGGCTAAGTATAAATTAGCACAACACAAGGTTCAAGGTACGAATACCAATCTTTCTGTTTTACAAGTAGCACGTCTAATGGATACTATAAAAAGAGGAGAAGAGGGGAGTGATAGCAGTTCACATTCAGTATTCTTTTCATTGAACTAGAGCAGAAATAGCGAATAACATAGTCATGCTACATCCTTTTATTGCATGACTTTTTTTATGTTCAACATTTTCTTACGGTAAAATTATAATTACATTTGTAAATAAACAATAGGTTTACAAATGTTAATTCAAGATCGAATCAAACTTATCATTAAGGCAAACAACGATAGCCCTTCATCATTTGCAGATAATATTGGTATAAAACGTTCCAACCTATCTCATGTTCTGAGTGGAAGGAATAAGCCAAGTCTTGACTTTTTATCTAAAATAATAAATCATTATCCAAGTGTTAATGCTTCTTGGTTAGTAACGGGAGTTACTAGAGATGGGAATCTTCAAGAGGAGGTGGTTAAGGATACGGATGGATCTGATGCTGTAAATTCTTTTTTTTCTGCAGATAAGATAGATCAAGTGCTAGTCTTCTATAAGAACGGTACATTTAAAGCTTATAATCCTAGTGAGCGATGATGCCAGAAGCGATTAATTCATCCCGCACATAGAATGCAGCAAACTGACCAGGAGTGATACCTCTCTGTTTTTCACTGAACAATACATAAACACCACCTTCTCGTACTAAAATAGTACCTTCTTGCAATGTTTGTCTATATCTTATCCTAACACTACAGGTAAGATGGTCTATTGATTTGATATTATGTTCTTTACTCACGAAGTGAATATCTTCTTTATTGATCTTTAAGGCGTATTTATTTAATCCTGGATGATCATCTTTTTGCCCTGAATAAACTACGTTGTTGATAACATCCAGCCCAATAACAAATGATGGGTTTGGTCGTCCGCCTATATGTAGACCTCTTCGCTGTCCTATAGTGTAATAGTGTGCCCCTTGATGTTTGGCCACTTTTTGTCCATCTGAAGCTTTGTAAGTGAAAGGTTTTGCTAATAGCTCGATATTCTCTACAGTGGGTGATAAAGCGTTATAGTCCTTAAATACTGGGAGTTCACTAGGAATCTCAATAATATCTCCTTGTTTTGGTTCAAGTTGTTGCTGTAGAAATTCAGGAAGACTAATTTTCCCAACAAAACAAAGGCCTTGAGAGTCTTTCTTGTCAGCTGTGACTAATCCGTGCTCTTCCGCTATTATTCTTACTTCCGGCTTCAGAAGTTCGCCGATTGGGAATAATGCTTTAGATAATTGTTCTTGATTCAATTGGCACAGAAAGTAAGACTGGTCTTTGTTAGGATCTTTACCCGCTAGTAGACCAAATGAGCCATTGTCTTTTTCTATTTTTCGGCAATAATGCCCTGTAGCTACGTAATCGGCTCCTAGTTCTAAGGCAGCTTCCAGAAATGCATCGAATTTTATCTCTCTATTGCAGAGCACGTCCGGATTCGGGGTTCTCCCATTTTTGTACTCGTCGAACATATAATCGACGATACGCTCTTTGTATTCTTTGCTTAAGTCAATGACTTGAAATGGGATTCCTAGCTGTTGCGCGATAAGAAGAGCGTCGTTTGAATCGTCAATCCACGGGCATTCGTCAGACAGAGTTACACTTTCGTCATGCCAGTTACGCATGAACATCCCAATAACATCATACCCTTGCTCCTTAAGGAGTAAAGCGGCTACACTAGAGTCGACCCCGCCTGACAATCCAACAACTACACGTTTCATTGGGTAAAATTACTACTAATTATATGTTTTGCAATGTCATCAATAGGTTACATATGTAAATTACAAAAGTAACCTGCAGCTGTTAACATTTGTTAGCTAAGGAATAGAATGCGAGCGGTACAATTTTTGTAATTTTGGAGGTATTGAAAACAATTGCTCTAATATTTTGTTTGATTTCTTCGGTAACAATTCTGAATGCACAGAGTTGTGATAAGATATTGATCACAGGTAAAGTTGTGGATACTTTGCGTCCTCAATCATTTTATAATTTGATGGTTATCAATCGAACTTCTGGACAAGGAGTATTCGGCCATCCTAATGGCACTTACTCTGTGTATGCCAATGAAGGGGATTTAATTGCTCTTTCTGTAAAAGGGTATCCTGTAATAAATTTTACAGTTCTTGCTGATAATAACTGTCAGGATAAAGGGATTTTTCATTTAAAGAATAAAATTCAAGAAGTGCAAGAAGTCGTGGTAAGGCCACTAAAAACTTTGAATGAAATTAAGGAAGAACGTGAGGCATTAGCAATGCGAGAAACAAGGATGGTAACAGGGATCGAGGTGATGCAGAGTCCAATTACGGCTTTATATCAAGCTTTTTCAAAAAAGGAAAAGAACAAGCGATGGATTGCTGAACAGGAGTATAAGGATGATCAAAGACGAATTGTTAAAGAGCTTCTTAGAACCTATGTAGCGTATAAAGTCATAGAGTTAACCGAAGAGGAGTTTGATGACTTTATCGCCTTCTTAAATGTAGACGAGGCTTTTCTTAAGACAGCCTCAGAAATGGAGCTCATCACTTTTATCCAAGATAAGTTTGAGCATTACATCTGGATGCATAAGCCAAAGCAAAATGGAGGGAATAGGTAGATGGCTGTTCTTTGGTTATATCAAAGCCTTAAATGTCTAGCACCAATTTGTATCCAACCCCTTTAATGTTCATGATTTTTATTCTAGAATTGGGTCCAATTTCTTGCGTATTTTCGAAATAAAACCATCCAGTGTTCGCCCAACGTAATTTCATTCGGTTGTTTTAACCAATATTTAACGTTTTATCGAATAACATAGTAGGGACAACATTTTTTTTTTAGAAATTAATAACTTAGAGCTGAATAAACAGCTTATTAACAGCTCATAGAGCATGTATTTAGTTTTAAAATGAAGAATTATTTCCTTTTACTAGCCATTTTTATTTTCGTTCAATTTAATCTCGTTTCACAGGAGTCGAAAGAGGTTAGTTTCTATTATGACTCTGGACAGCTAAAGCAGACCGGTACTAAAGTTGACGGGGTAGCACAAGGGTCATGGAAGTTTTACCATGAAAATGGAAATTTGAGTATGGAAGGTGTCCTGTTAAACGAAAAAAAACATGGTGAGTGGCGTTCGTACCATTCCAATGGAAAGCTTAAACTAGTCGATAATCATGTCGAAGGTGTTCGATCAGGTGAATTGGTGTCCTACGATGAAAACGGTAGAATTTCAGTCAAAGGGAACCTCGATAATGAAAAACCGGTTGGTGATTTTCGGTACTACTATCCAAATGGGACATTGAAAGGGATTCAAGGGTTTGTCAATGGAGAAAAGGTTGGGAAATATGAGGAGTATAACGAGCAAGGTAAGGTGCTAAGAATCGGACAATCTGATAGTAGTGGATTTACGGGAGAAAGAAGGTCGTATTATTCAAATGGCAACTTAGAATCAATTATGAATTTAGTAAGTGACAGTTTGGAGGGAGTTATCTCTAATTATTCTGAAAATGGTGTTATTAGTTCTAAGGCCACAATTATAAATGGAAAACTTACGGGTGAAAAAATTCAATATTACGAAAATGGACAAAAAAAAACCACTGTAAACTATTTAGAGGGAGAGCAATCGGGATCGTATAAGTTCTTTCATGAGGAAGGATATTTAATTACAGAAGGGGTTCTTGATGAAGGAAAGAAAGTGGGTACATGGAAAGGTTTTTACCCTAGTGGTAGGGTGAAGACAATGCAAACATTCCAAGGTTCAGAGGGGGACTATAAATTTGAGTCGTTCTATGAGAATGGACAACAGGAAAGTGTTGGCGAATTAAAAAACAATCAGCGTGTTGGCGTTTGGGAAACTTATTTTGAAAATGGTAAGTTGAAGTCTACGGGAAGTTATTTAGATGGTAAAGAGG